>Ga0056116_1000569_pt1 | contig 12829 bp, 10 predicted proteins | sample WorMetOlspDAHAB2_FD_67352 | JGI IMG/M metagenome (GOLD analysis project Ga0056116, IMG submission 67352) | Marine gutless worms symbiont microbial communities from Max Planck institute for Marine Microbiology, Germany - Olavius sp. DAHAB.2 ...
AAAAAAAAAAAAAAAAAAAAAAAAAACAAAAAAAAAAAAATAAAAATAAAAAACTTGTTCTTTTTTATCGGAAAATAAAAAACATAAATAAAGTTAATGCATTTGTTTTCAATGGCATTTGTGTACCTGGTTATTAGTAGACCTCGTGCTGATTTCATCAACCGGATGCGGGTCATCTGGCTGCTCAATATCGGTGGCGGTGGAATATCGAATAGCGTGAAGTCCATAGTGTCTTGCTGTGAGGTGTTCTGAGTCAAACCTGTGGAATGATGATATGGCATAAGCAAGGAGAAGTGATTTGGTTCTTTATCCGATTCTGAAGCCAAAGTCCACACAGCAGTCACGGTTCCACCATGCAAAACGAAAGATTCGGGTTAGCGTAGTGAAGTTACGGCCTTATGGCGCTTTACCCAACTTGCATCACTGATCACCGAATGAATGAATACGTTTATTCGCCAACGAAAAGCAGCAAAGTTCGTAAAAACAATAAAACAAAAGACAGCGGACAGAAATACGCTCAAGTTAAGAAAGTCAAGTAAGCACAGTGTGGCCGATATTGATTTCCATTGTGGCCGATATGGTATAGGCTGTGGCCGATGTGGTTTGTGGCCGATATCGCAGTAATTCACGACAGCCAGCAGTACGATATTACTAGGTATTACTAGGACCTATACATAAAAATGCACACGGCATAAGTTTGGCGCCAAAGACCTATGTTACGTACATAGCCTATTCTATGACGGTGATTTTTCTGCCTATTTACGTGCACTCCTACGAACAACTTCAGTAATTGTTCAGAATTCAGTTGTTAACTCAGCGTATTTAAAACGCTGCAAAAACATCAACTTACTACACATGATAATTACAATTGCAATTTTGTTATTTTCGCATATACACGTCTGTCATATTGAACCGAACTAAACCTGCTCAGGAGCTCGGTTCACTTTGGTCGCAAACCGAACCGTAAACGCGTTTGCGTTCACTGAACCGGACGAGTCAAAATCACTACGTTTTCGAACCAAACCGAACCGGGACCGGTCAAAATCACGCATTAAACTAACCTTCTAGTTTCGCAAAAAAGAGGAAATCCGATCGCTTTAACGTCTAGTCGACTCAAACCTAGACAAAATTCGAGCAAAGGCAAATTTGGTACCGTTAGAAGCGGAATTCTTTTGCAGATTACCAAAAAAGCCTTCATACATGCCATTCAGGGGCAAATATGACAATGAGTCGTTAGGTGACATTACACTAACCCGTTCATTGTCTCATTGGACTAAGCATCACCACTAGTAACATACGAATGACTGGCAAGTGACCAACAGTATTCACAGCAAGGCATGCAAAATTTGAAGCAAAGCGGTACAAACACAAACACGACATGAATGTAATATGTGCATCTCACGTAACAGAAACAACCTGCAACTGTAGCACAAGTACAGTCATAGAGAATTATCACGACACCACATAGTAAGGAAACGGAAGAAAATAAGCTTGAAGTGACAATGTGTATAATGCAGATGGTAAGATAACTCACTTGCAAGCATGCAGCACGACCACTGAAGCTACGTAAGACCATAATTAAGCAATAAAGCAAGACAACATGTGTTATTTGTCAAAAAATTGCCAACTCGTGCACATATTCAATATCATACAAGATGTGATATACAATCAGGTGTGAAACTGTGTAAAAGTTTGGAAAAATTTAAGATAGAAAAAAATGAAATAATGTAAAGGATTCAAAGATAACCTTCTGTTGACTGTGTGAAACAAAATTATTCCATGATATTGCAAACCACTTCTTAATGTTAAGAGTATACAATGCGTTTTCACAACTTGACCAGTGGTGCCAACTCCATGGGGCACAGGGGGGCACGTGCCTCCCCCAATTTTACAAATGTCTAGGCATGGGGCAGCACAGTGAGTATAGGAACAGCAAACATGAAACTGACCAAACTGTAGTGACCATCACGAAAGAACTCACTAAAACGACTAATTGTACTTTAAGAGCCAACGAAAACATATTTCGGTGCCCCCACTTTTGCACCAGACCGGTGCCCCCACTTTCAAATTCGTTTCAGCATCACTGAACTTGACTCCAAAAATTCACCTATATATGCAAATGTTTGTCATTTCTGGGTCAGTTAAACATCCACCCTTACAGGATTCTGGCACCATATTTCTGTGCTGAGTGAAGCGGAGGTACAAATTGTGGTAATACAGTGCTTCCTCTGCAATTAAGTCATTGTGTGACTGCAACCAACCAGAAACCTGCAAACCCCATTCATCAGCACGTTCTGCACAACACCGTAGCAAGGAGTCACGTATCTCCAACGTATGGACTGTGTGTGTCAGCATCAGGCTACTGGCATGCTTGCACACATGCATCCAATAGGGGATTCCCTTCGAACGCAAACCTTACGATAAAGCTGCTGCATCTTCTGGTTTGACTAGGCGATTTATCTTCCGCCGATCAGTGAAGTACTTTCTACATTCATTGTGTATATACACAACTAAAGGGGAGGACAACAAACACCCATGCAACTCAAAAAAAACTACAAGCCTCACTCGCATCAATCAATTTGCCTAAACCTCTGCCCCTCTCGCGCTCCATTGCCTGTATCCTGTTGGCACATAACACAGTGTTCTGGAGATAATTACAACATGGAAAGGTCACAGCACACTCGCTTGGTCAATGTGGTCAATGCAGTGTTTATGGTCGATATGGTGTTTTATACAGCATCAAGTGAATGCCTTGCACCAAAATTCATGTAAAATCAATGAAGCAAAAATGTAGAAATGTACTGAAAGCACACAAAGCAAGCAACAATAAGCGTACAATTAAATTAGCAGCATGCACTATACAGTCTACTCCGGTAAGCTTGCACATCCATGCAAAGTAAGCAAAAGTACCAAAGCAAAATCACTGTACTGTTGGTCACAGCAGGAACTGCAATGCGGGACTAACCAACTTTCGGTAAGAGTGCAGACAAGTTCTGCCACCCGAGATCTTATGCATATTCAGCAGAAATCGTTCTGCTGAATAAGCAACAGATCTAGGGTAGCGTAGGTTGTCTGCACTGTTACCCAACCTTCATACTAACTACATCGCATCATACTTCTGATCATACCCTTCCTCGAATCCTATCGTTAACACTACCTGAACAGTAACCATAACCTTAACCGTAAACGATACTGTAATTCCAACCGTAGGATAACACTTAACCTCACTTAAACCTAATCCTATCTCCAAACCCTGAACAATACCATAGTTGAGTGGTACGATGTGGCATGAAAGTTCGTTAGATGTCGAGTGGTATCCATTGGCTGAGGCGGAATATAGTGAACTCGTCACACGGTCAACTCGTCGTAAAAAAATTTCAGAACAGTGACAGTGTCACACAAGAACTAAACAGATGTTTTACATGCCGATTTGTAACCAAGTAACACCAAACCTAACACTAACACTAATCCTAACCTACTACTTACTGCCACCGCTATTGTGCGCCTACCAGCCAACGGAAATGCCGGTAAATTATTGTTGTACAGCTCCCGTCGCCTGTAGCCCAGTGGCGTGCCACATGCCAGCCATTCATAGCGACTGTCGGTATACGCGATCTGTGGGGATCGGGTGAGGTTGCCGGTACCCGATACACTACGCTTTTTTATATCGTTTGTTGCTGTTCATATCTTGCTTGCTTATTATTTAATACTTTTGTCTATGGTAATGCATATGTATATATCTTATGAATGTATTTGCCAACCGGCTAATACCGCCAAAAAAATTCAGCGCCCTCTGGCGGATAATTTTCAAGTAAGACCCCAACAATTTTTTGCAGCCAATCCATAGGACTTATCGAGTGCTACAAAATTATGAAAAACGGAATTCTGAAATTGCGCAACATTCTCGATATATTGCCGTCAAACCTATATTAAAAACCCATTTTTCGAGTTAGAATTTCTTATTTGCAAAAAGTTACATTTGACCCTATGATATCTACGAAATGGCACAAGTTCTGATCAGCTGATTTTTTGAAGTTGTCAAACACACCCACTATCAAAACGGTTGACGCCACCTAGCGGAAAATTTTCAAATGAGGCCCCATTTTTCGAGCCTGTATATATGCCCCATCGAGCCCTACAAAGCTGTGAAGGCGGAAGTTTAAAATTTCACACTGTTCTAGAGCTACTAGCTCTAAAATTAATAGTTAGATAAATGTAATAAAAAAGCAGTTTAAAACAGTCTGTAACGGTGACACAGCCTACATCACACAACTAAAAAAAATAAAAAAAGTGCTGTTACTTAGGAGCACGTTCACATTATGGCGATGTGCTGCCAAAGTAATAACTCCTTTTTTGATATTTGCTGTTTTAGTTGTGTGATATGGCGGTGTCGCCGTTACAGACTGTTTTAAACAGAAAGTTTTTTTTTACATTTTTGCTTTTAACGACGTATTGATACATGCACTAGTGTTTGCTTCATTCGAAAATATAAAATACATTTCAAGTGCACAAACGTTTTTATTGCACGCACCACACACACTCATCTAGTAACGTCATTACAGTTCGACGTCTTCGGCAACAATGTCATAGTCAGGAATGACGTAATCGTAAAACACCTTATGCCAGGAAAAGTGCAGATAACCCGCGTCGTCTTCGGCAACAATGTCATAGTCAGGAATGACGTAATCGTAAAACACCTTATGCCAGGAAAAGTGCAGATAACCCGCGTCGTCGAGCATCACTCTCGTCACTTACGTAATGGCCACAGAACGACTTGTCCGAGCACTGTTTTATCACGATTAAATTTTTCTTTACAGCGATGAGTCGGTCGTCACTGTACTCATATGTCTTCATCTTTTCGTAGATACTCCTCAGATCCCATAGTGGGAGTTGGGAGAAGAGGTTGAGAGAGGGGGAATGTGTGGGAAGGAGAAAGGCGCCGGAGAGACAGAGGGAATGGAGATGAGAGGAGGAGAGAAAGGGAAGGGAGAAAAAAAGAAATGGGGGAAGAAATAGGCATGCAGGGGGATTTGAACACTGCCTCCTAGTTCTACTGATTCTGGCTACGGACCTGTCATTCAAAACATGTTTGACTAAAACTAATTAATTTTTTATAATGCGGTCTTGGGCCTCGCACACACGGAACCGACCTGTGTCCAGTGTAGACGTCGAGCAAATACCTCTTTGTACAATTATTTTTAACGTTCTCCTGTCGAAAATTTAGTGGTTAAAGTAAGGGGGAACGCGGAAGAACGCCGTTCCTGGGCCCTCAAAAAGTGTCGAGCAACGTTCATGGGCCACACACAGTCGAATATTCTGGGGGGAACCGTTTGTGGAACGCAGTGTAACGCCGTTCGTGAGCCACCATAGGTGCTGGCCAGTGGTCCCCACTCCACAGTCCCCAGTCCCAGGCTCCCAGCCTCGCAGGCACCACAGAACATTTGAACATTAGTTACAGAGTTTAATTCCGTTACAAATTTTTGTGCTGATGCAAAATACATTGAAATGAAAAGATGTTTCATTATGCAAATTGGTGTTTGCTGCATCCGTTGAATAGCTGTGGACATTTAATTATTTGTGACCCTCATTGCTCTCAGGGGCCCCCACTTTGCTCTAAGGGGCCCCGCATTGGGTAGTGAGGGCCCCCATAATTCATATAGTTCCTAGGCCCCCAAATTTATACTTAAACCACTTTGCTCTTTGCATTGGGTAGTGAGGGCCCCCATAATTCATATTGTTCCTAGGCCCCCAAATTTATACTTAAACCACTGTGAAAATTTATGATTTCATCGGGCAGAGCCGGGACAGAGTTTTTGTACATACACATTATTAAAAAATCTAAAGACATAATGGAGAGTTGAAGCCCATAACTCCCTCTGGTAGTGCCAGTAGAAGCCATTTGTACAATATTCATAGCACAATACCACCCCCTGTATCGTGTTTGGAAGCAAACTAAATCTGGCTGATTGGCTAAAACAAACAGCTAAACGCTCCACAGCTGTTTTAGTGTTTGTTTTTGGCTGAAATGAAACAGTTTTATTTTTGTTTCATTTAACTTTTAATTTAGTTATGCGGACAGCTTTAGTCGTCTCTGAAAAAAAACTATGCGGGTCACGTTGTGATGCAATGGTCTTCTAGAGCGGTTGGTTCACATTTCCGTCGTTTGTAATGTAAATATTGCAAAAAACGACAACTCAGACTCACTCTGTCCGTCGATGTTAGACAGTCCCCAGCCAATAACGTAGCACTGCCATGTCTTCAGAACTGCCAATGAGTGATGTTGATTGTCGGGCAAACAAACCGGTGACACACGACTGTTACTGATCGTCGTTGCCGGTGTCAACAGATCGTTACCAAGTTGAACCAATGCTACATCGTTGTATCGCATATTTGTCGACACCTGCACTATGTAGTCAGGATGTATGACGATTCGTCTTACTGAAGCCACTCGCAAATATTGTGAGTAACCGCGACTGAGCACAGAGCCAAGTCGAACAGCGAAATAGTGCGCAACGACATTCAGCGGCTGAGCAGTGTAGCCAGAGAAGAAACAATGTGCAGCCGTGAGCAGCCAGTCACTGCCAATCAGTGATGCCGTACACTGATATCTACCTTTGTAAAGCAGTACAGCAGCCCAAGGCCAAGCATTCTCTGCCGCTATGTCGCCACCGACAATGAATGGTTGGACTATGGGGTTGGATTGACCACAAGGTGCCTCAAGGCAGACGAGGCTTACTCCAGTACGAGTAGAACATTCATTAGTTAGTGTGAGTTGAGTGATGTTGAATTCAGAGCTCAAGACAGAAACGTAGGTGGCTTGGTCTAGTGGCACAGTAGTTACTGATAGTACTGTGCTGGTACTAAGGTACCAACAAATACCAGATGACCATGCCTCCGACCACTGGTCAGCACAGACTGGATAGAATGTTCCGTAGTAGTAGGCAGATACATAGCCTTCTGACAGCGTCACTACAACACCACAACAGCCGTGTACAGTTTACGAAATGTTCTTGCTTTTGTTACTATTATTATTATTAGTAGTAGTAGCAGTAGTAGTACTGTCAGAATTCTCGAGTCATCGATATTGGAATTCGGCCTTCGTTTTTTTTTCGGTCAGCCGTCGTGCTTGACAGTACAGACAGAACAGACCATGTGTGTCTGTCGTGTCAGTGGTCGTGTGTCTGTGGTCATACTACAACCCCATGACAGTATCACGGCCAGTACGGTAGTACAAGGGCTTTGTCAATGGGAGAGGGCGATTTTCGACCCCCCCCCCACAACTCCGAGACCCCTTGACCGATTTTCATGAAAAAGTCGTATACATCTCTCACTTGCCACAGGTATTGACCACCCAAGTGGCATCACGTAACACGACACCAAGGTCACGAGCTCAAAGGTCAAGGTCACAAGATCACGTAACGTATCCCAAAAAAATTGCCATAACTCAGTACTGGGTGTATCAGCTAACGGTAACGTCACATGGGCCTCGTGGTGAACATGTACACCAATTAGAAATGTTTGCAACACTAAAATACTTAAATAAAGCCCAGATTTCTTGCCCCGAGTTGCCAGGCAACCGGCGTTACCATGGCAAGTAGTTTGTACTCAAATAGTTGTGGGTTACCACCCAAGTATGAAGTGGATGCGGTACTGAGTTATTGCACTTTTAATTGAGTACGTTACGTGACCTCGACATTTGATCGTTTGATCTTGGAGTCATATCACATGATGTCACGTGTGTGCTCAACCTCTGTGTCTAGTTTTAATTGGATACGACTTACCGTTCCGAGTTAGGCCGACTATAACTTTCCTTTGATAGCCAGCATATTCACAATATTGTTACGTTTTTGAGAGTATAGAGGATAAATTTCAAATTTTATTTTTTGTCTGAAACCAAAAGGCACTACGTTTGCCAGAACGACGTATATTGGCGTAGTTGTGTCAGAAGATCAATCAATCAGTGATTTTTTTTACAGTGGTCTAAGTGAAAGAAATCACTACAAGGTCCACTACAGTGCTATAGACAGAAAGATTGTTGTGGTAAAACGATTTCAAGTGACGCCTGAAGGACGGAAGCGTGGGAGCTGAGACGATGTGTTCCGGTAGAAACTTCCAGATTTGAGCGGCGGCAACCGGAAAAGCTCGGCTACCGACGGTGGAAAGTAACTGGTTCTGGCAGAACGCAGTGCCCGTCGACCAGGGACATCAGCAGTAGAGGTGGACGGCCGCAGGTACCGTGATGCGTCACTACTGGATAACTCAGTATGTCAGCATGTCAGCACGCCTATCTTGAATTGAATTCGCTCCGATACACACTGACAAGTGCATCAATGACGTGATCAGAGCGCCTAAGATTGAAGATGAACCGTGCCGCAGCGTTCAGAGCTGACTGCAGTCTGCGTATGAGGTACGCTGGAATGCCAACCAGCGTGCTGTTCCCGTAGTCCAGCCGTTGGTTGACAAGAGCGACCGTCAGCGTCTGGAAAGTGGCCGTCGGTACCAATCGACGGATGTGATGTAACTGGCGGAGGGCAGCGAAACAGCTCTACGTCGCTCGCTGAACATGCGTCCGCATAGAAAGATCGCTGTCGACACAGATACCGAGGTCACGAATGTTCTGCACCGGGTGACTGGAACGCCATCTATCAGCATTGCTGTAGCCTGTTTGACTTCATCCACGCCGCAACGGCTCCACACATTCCGAAATCTGTGATGAAAATAACTCCACAGCCGATGGCGCACAGGAGCCGCAGACTTGGGTATCGTCGGCGTAGAGATGTGGTGACAGGCCAAATGTTTCAATCAATTGAACGAGATATGCTGTGTATAAGACAAACGAGATTGGCCCCATCACAGATCCATGTGGCACGCCGCAGTCTGTGACTAGTCAGTCACAGACTGCGGCGTAGTTTTATGCACCATGTCACGCGTATGTTTGAAACTAATATGTACGTGCGCTGTTTGCTTGTGGACTTTTCCAAAGCTTTTGATGTTGTGAATCGTGAGATTATATAGGACAAGCTTACTGCACTTGAGCTACCTCCCTTTGTTCTCAATTGGATTAGTTGAAGCAAATATGTAAAGTTGGGGATGAACTTTCTAATATATGTGCTATATCCAGAGGTATAATACAAGGATCGGATGTGGGGCCTTATTTGTATATTACAATGGAACGTGATCTCAAGCCAAAGTCTCCCTGTAATATGCAATTCAAGTATGCTGACGACACCAATTGGCCGTGCCAGAAATTACAGATGTTACGCTCTCTGATGAATTTCTCCATATAAAACAGTGGGCTTATCATTTATCATAACAAAATGATAATAAACGAGTCTAAAACTAAGAATATTGTTTTCCGCCGACCTAGTCCAAAGAGACTACATATGTTTCCTTCTGTCCACGGCATTGAACTTATTGATAATGCCAAGTTGTTGGGAGTTAGATTGTAGAATAATTTTAGTGTTGAAATGCATGTTACGTACATCTTGTCGATATGAAGTCAGAGAATATTTTGCTTAAGAGGCTTCGTGTCCAAGGATTACCTGTACAGTATCTAGACCTGGTCTTCCATGCAATTGTAGTAAGCCGTATTCTCTATGCTCTCCCTGTATGGGGATCATGTCTGTCTTCCGAACAAATCAATAGAATTAATACCCTCTTCAAATTCGCTGCGGCTTTGTTACTTTAGTTGATAACGCAAGTAAAGATTTGTTTGGTAAAACAATGGCCCCTCATCACAGCCTTCTACCACTACAGACTGAGAAAAAGCATGACCTTCGCACCCGCGGGCACAATTTCGTCTCCCCCAGTGCAAGTATAATTTGTATAGGAAATCTTTTTTTACTCATATCAGTTTTTGAGTATGTTTAACTGTTTTTATTCATTGTCTCGCTTTCGAACTTTCTTGGACTTGCAGAACCGGCGTGAACGGTGTAGTTGGTAGCATGACCCGCGTGGCTTTTTCGAAATCCAAGATGGCCGCCAAATACACCATAAAACCTCATAATGTATTACCAAAATTTATTTTTCAAATGACCTCCTCATTGTTACAATCAACACACATCGAATCATTAATGGCATCTGTTTATAACCACTTCCGCTCATTGTATGCCATCTTGCATATTCAGCAGGAAATAATGTCGAACCGGAAATAGTAATATCTCACCTACTATCATGATTATTTCAAACCGGAGTGAGTGAGTGAGTAGAGTTTAACGCCCCACTCGACACAATATAGGTCATTTCGGAGGCGGATTTCAAACCGGAAGTAGTTTATAGAACGACAGAAGTTGCTGTCGCCCATTTTCTTGCTAGGCTGTATGTGTATAGCTTTAAGCACGAGCCTGTAATGGATTTGAAACAACCACAAAATTCGGACAAATACCAAAGTTATTACCACTTCCGGTTATTGCTCGCCGTTTTGGATATTCAGTAGAAAATTGTGTCGCCTATTGTCGGTCGAGTTCACGAACATTCATCTACCTTTGTAACCCAATTAACCCAATTTCGGCTTGGGAATGATGCCAATAGCCTATCTTTTGCAATAGCAAAGTTACAAGTACTTCCGGTTCTGCAGCTATGTTGACTTTTACGGTATAAAAAGTTGCCAACTGTCATACCAGGTCAAATGTTGTTGTATTGATATCGAGCCGATTTTTATATTCGGAATGACGTTGCTATCGGTGAAACTTTGGAACGACATCGGTATCTGTAACTATGGGAACATTATTGGTACTTCCGGTTATCGACCGCCTTGTTGGATACTGGACACAAGATGGTATACCAACATGATTACGTTGCTTCGTTTACGGCCTACTGGCAACGTTCGAAGTGTTGTACAATGTAATGACGGTGACTAAAATGTGTGGATCTTTCCTCAACGCACAACTCAACTGGATCCAGAATCAAGAGTTTCTGTGGTTGCTGACGACACTTACGTATTTGCTTTGCTACTGTACTTCTACTGGAGTGAGAAGCTTCAATCAACAACGACTATGCAGTCACCAATTAAGGACCCTTAATTGGTGACTGCATAATCACCAATTAAGTGTCCTTGCATTCACATAAAAGTAAATTCTCGCATAAATTCTGATAATCTACCTCCATGCCCTTACTGGCTGCGACTCAGTTGCAGCAATATATGGAACTGGCAAGACAAAGCAATTAAAGTGTCAGATATATTCGCAGAGCGATAGCAACATCGGCAAAAGTAGACAGCATTACGCTTCCATCCTTCTTCATGAGTTCACTCATGTGACTGACTGTTTTGTTGTTGTCTGATACTGAACAAACTCGTCAACGAAAGCTGGCTCAAGATCCTCGGGACAAGATTTAACAAGATGAGCAGCATGTTTTCGCAAATCTTCTGGAGTCATGGATTCGAATTCTGTTAGAAAACCAAACAGTTGTGCACCGCAGAATATGCACCCATTCGCTTGCGAAGTTCCGCAACGAGACAATCCACGATGCGATAGAAAACATCAACACGAGACTGATCGCGTGCAGTTAGTTCTGTGTCTGGTGTACTGGACTCGTTAAAGAACCGCTTACGTCGCTTAGTGCGCTTCGTTGCTTCTTTGTATTCCTGGATTTCAACATATGACTTAGCATTCTCTTCTTTTTTATCAAATCTGTCTCGCAGGTTAAAGTTAAAAAGTCCAGCTTTTTATAGTATGCCCCATTTATATAGCGCCATAAGGTTGTAACACCAGAGACGCTGGACAATGTGTGTATACAACTTGTCCAAAGTTGCACTCGACAGTGCAGCGGCTGGGATTTGAACCCGCGACCTTTCAGCAGAAAGGTAACAAGAGAATTGTAGAGCTTCACGGCGCTGATCAAATCAATGTCGACTTTCTGCAGTGACAAAGGTGTCGCATTAAAACGCTCCAAAATAGTATGACAGACAACTGTCAGCGCAGTTTCCAACCACTCCATCTGCTTGGCCAGTCCGTCAGCTTACAGTCTTCTATCGACAGTGCAGCGGCTGGGATTTGAACCCGCGACCTTTCAGCAGAAAGGTAACAAGAGAATTGTAGAGCTTCACGGCGCTGATCAAATCAATGTCGACTTTCTGCAGTGACAAAGATGTCGCATTAAAACGCTCCAAAATAGTATGACAGACAACTGTCAGCGCAGTTTCCAACCACTCCATCTGCTTGGCCAGTCCGTCAGCTTACAGTCTTGTGTCAGGACTCTGTTTTGTGTTAGCGCATGTGTCGGTTGCAACTTTCAAGACTTCTCGATAGTGAGCCAACGCTGATCTTGTTGCGTCTGCTCTGGCGCTCCAGCGAGTATCTGACAAAGATTTGACAAACAAGCCATGCGGAGGCAAGGCATCCGTCAACATCTGCCAGCGGTAAGTAGACGCAGAGAAGAAAGTGTACAGCGACTGTAGAAACGCGAAGTATGACTTGGCAGCCAAACAGCTGCAAGCGGCACAAGAGCCGACCAGATTTAAGGAATGTGCAGCACAGGGAACATGAAAAGCATAAAGATTCAATTGAGTTTTTGGACGATCATAGTACAAGGAGTTGCAGAAATCGTCTTGAGTGAACAAAAAATGTACCAATTGGTCTTAGACGTATTGAAGTAATGGAACTATTTCACAGTTTCTATAATGACGTCAAGTTACCAAAAACGCACAACATGCAGTTATGCGCGCTAGACGAGGGGCCTTCAACTAGAAAATGCTATGCCAACGAAGCGTATTGAAAGTAATGGACGATTGGCAGACTCAAAATAAGTCCGTAAGCTGCATTCCGCAACTTCCAAGCTTGATACGCAAGTTGTGGAAACTTTATGCCGAACTTATGACTTACGACAAAGT
>Ga0056116_1000570_pt1 | contig 12817 bp, 9 predicted proteins | sample WorMetOlspDAHAB2_FD_67352 | JGI IMG/M metagenome (GOLD analysis project Ga0056116, IMG submission 67352) | Marine gutless worms symbiont microbial communities from Max Planck institute for Marine Microbiology, Germany - Olavius sp. DAHAB.2 ...
CAAAATAGGGGTAATCACGGTTGCTCCTACAGCCAACATGGTCCCGGCTGTTACAAAAGCAACGATTAGAATAACAAATAGGATTATGCGCCCAACGTAAGCCCACAACTCCTTTTTAACCGATGACGCATCAAGCCTGCCAATTATATGATAGTCGCTCTGAGATTTGGCTGCTGACCAACCCACATCGTACCTGAGGCTATCCTGGCTGATAACCCGCACGATCTCACGACCTTGCATTGCTGAATAGGTCAAATCAGGCGGTTCGCCGAACTTGCCGAGCAGCCGACCATCCTCAGCCCGGTAGATTGCACCGCCGATGATGCGGGAGTCCGCCGTGACCCGCTCTGCCGTAGACAATAATTCGTTGGCAGTGGTGGCTGAATCAGACAGACGCACAATCGGTAAAACCGTGATGAACCCAAAATGCTCCAATTGCTCCAATTGCCATTTTTTTTGGGTTATATAAGAAGGAACCAGAATAATGGCTTCAATAAGCACAACACTGACAATCACCCAAAATCCAATGTGGCGCGATAAACGAGCTTTGAAAAAATTTACTTTCATTGGCTAAGCATAAGTAGAATAAGCAGGTTGTCAAGCAAGTCTTAGCCTGCATCAATCTTCTCATTCCACGACTTAGAATCTTACCCTAACGAACAAGGACAATCCTTTATATTGAATCAGCGAGCCGGATTATTATTGTTTGTGTTAATTTGACAACAGCTCGCCCTGTATTTACTTTCATTTAATTATGAAAGCCTCTGACCCGGCCAAGGATCCGGAACCAAAAGGAGCATTAAAGATGGCAAAGATATTACTGGTCGAAGATAACGAGATGAACTGGGACATGTTATCGAGACGCCTCGGACGCCGAGGGTATGAGGTCGTCGTTGCTGTCGATGGCCAACAAGGAGTCACATTGTCCCGATCGGAAGTGCCTGACCTCATTTTGATGGATATGAGTCTGCCAATTATCGATGGCTGGGAAGCAACCCGGCAGATCAAAGCTGCACCCGAAACGAGAGAAATCCCCGTTATTGCACTAACTGCCCATGCCATGGTGGGTGACAAGGAAAAAGCAATGGCAGCCGGATGTGACGATTATGATACCAAACCAATTGAGTTCAAGCGTTTGTTAGACAAAATCGAGACGGCCCTGGCACAAGGATAAATACCGTGACTGATGAAGCAACCGGCGGCTATTGGCCCATGTCCGAGAATACAGGAAAGCCTGTAGTTGATGAGTATGATCGCTATTCGGTGGAGGGTCGGGACCGCTCGGCCACCCTTTCCAACATTCGACATAAGTTGCGCACGCCCTTGAACCATATCATCGGTTATAGCGAAATGCTGCTCGAAGAAGCTGAGGAGCAGCAATTGGAAAGTTTTGTGGCCGATCTGGATAAAATCCACACCGCCGGCAAGCAGCTTTTGCTGATGATCAACGATCTTCTCGATCCGGCAGGGTCGCAATCCGCATCCGCTCGACCCGCCGCCAAAACAGCGGATCCCTCAGTGCTTTTTCGTGATATAGAACCCCGAAAACGCCCATTGGCTGATGACGTTCATAGCACCGACCACCGATCGGCGAGTCATCTGCTAGTGGTGGACGACAACGAGGGCAACCGCGATATGCTTTCACGGCGTCTCATGCATGAAGGCTATGCTGTCGAAACCGCCGAACATGGGCGAAAAGCTTTGGCGGTGATCAAATCCCAGCCGATTGACCTGGTACTGCTCGATGTGATGATGCCGGAGATGAATGGGTACGAAGTGCTCGATCAGTTAAAAGCCGACCGAAACTGGCGTGACATTCCGGTCATTATGATCTCTGCCCTTGACGAGATCGAAAGCGTCGTGCGATGTATCGAAATGGGAGCTGAAGACTATCTGCCTAAGCCGTTTAATCCCGTACTGTTAAGGGCGCGTGTCACCGCAAGCCTTGAAAAAAAGCGCCTGCGCGACATTGAGCGGCTCTATGCACAAAGCATGGAAAAGGAATTAGAGATTGGACGAAAGATTCAAAGCAGCTTTTTTCCGGATCTTTTGCCGCGACTTCCCGGCTGGGAGATCGCGACTTACTTCCAGGCCGCAAACCAAGTGGCCGGTGATTTTTACGATGCTTTCTTTTTATCCAACCGCAAAGCCGTGGGGCTGGTGATTGCCGATGTATGCGACAAGGGTGTGGGCTCGGCATTGTTTATGGCGCTGATTCGCAGCCTGATCCGCGTCTTTTCCGGACAAACCCACTTGTGTGATACTTACATTTCGGACAATCAGGACAGAGTCGAAGGTATCATCACCTCCCGGCAGACGAACGACATCGATCCGACCAATGCCCTCATCGCTGTTGCCCTAACCAATGATTACATCGAGCAAAACCACAGCCTGATGAGCATGTTTGCCACGCTTTTTTTCGGGATTCTGGATCCTGAAACCGGTGTGCTCTCATACATTAATGCCGGCCACGAACCCCTCAGTGTCGTTGGCCCAAACGGTGTCAAAGCGGAACTTCGACCAACCGGTCCGGCAGTCGGAATTGTGCCTGACGCAAAGTTTATAATTGAGCAGATCCAACTTGAACCGGGTGATATTTTAATCGGAGTTACCGACGGCGTCACGGAAGCTTGCTCTCCAAGCGGAGAATTTTTCACTAAAAAGCGCCTGCAACCAATTCTGCAGCAACCGGCATCCTCGGCACCCGAGTTGCTGGAACGCATCCAATCCAGTTTATCTGCATACACTGATAATGCTCCCCAGAACGATGACATCACCCTGCTGGCTGTTCAATGCTCCCCTGAAGATTAAGAACCAAAAAATGAACTTTAAGCACGATAAAGGCTAACCCGGATCCGCCGCAGGTGGAGAACCATAAAAGATCAATCACGAAAGCACGAAATGACGAAAACACGAAAAGAAGCCAAGAAAAATTTCGTGTTTTCGTGATAAATAAGTTTATAAATAAAATACAAAGAATTTACCACTAAGACTCTAATCCGTAACCCTAATTGAGTTAAAAACCAATTGGGAGTCTTGCCATTTCCTCCTGACCAAGAACACGCTGCCCTCATCACGTCATCTAAGCACCTGCCATCATTTCGGAATAGATCGAGGGGCGCCCGTGTTTTTTAATTGACACCTTGGGCCCCCGGAAATATAGTTCAAAGTAATAATTCAGAAAATACAACTTCTACTGCAAATTCGGACGGTGTTTTGGATCGCACAACCAGCCTCATCATAGTCGTTTTGCTTGCCGTACTCCTGGTTGCCCTTGGGACCGGCGGGTATATGGTGATAGAGAATTGGACGACTATGGATTCGCTTTACATGACGGTAATTACCTTATCCACGATCGGCTACGGTGAAGTCAATCCTGTCAGCCCATCCGGAAGAATCTTTACCCTGGTCCTCATTGTCATGGGGGTTGGTTTTTTTCTCTATGTAATCGGCAACGTCGTACAGTTCCTGGTGGAAGGACGTATCAGGCTTATACTGGGGAGGCACAAATTGGATAAGCAAATAAGCCATTTAAACGATCACTATATTGTCTGCGGATACGGCCGGATGGGACGGGCGTTTTGCAGATACCTCATTCAGAAGGGCCTTAAATTTGTCGTCATCGAAAAAAATGAGGATCGCATCCCGGTTATGAATACCGACCATGTCCTGTATATCGCAGGTGAAGCAACGGTAGAGGAAAACCTGCATACCGCCGGGATCCAGCGCGCTTCGAATCTAATTGCGACCCTCGGTACGGATGCTGATAACGTCTTTCTCGTTTTGCTGGCCAAAGGGCTGAATCCAAGAATTTACGTAGTGGCCCGAGCCAGCCAAAACACATCGAAAAAACCGCTGGATACCGCCGGGGCGGACGTCGTTGTATCCCCGTTTGATATCGGCGCCAGGAGGATGGCACATGCGATACTGCGACCGAATGTGATCCGTTTTTTAGAACATGCTTTTGCCGATGAAAGCACGGACATTCATATCGAGGAGATACCCGTGGCTGATTCTTCAAAGCTTGTTGACGTCACTTTGCAGGAAGCGGGCATACGCCAGAACTATAATCTGATTATTTTATCCATTATAAAAAAAGATGGTGAGATGCTCTTTAACCCTTCCGCCAGCACAACCATAGGAGCCGGTGAAAAAGTCATCGCTGTGGGAAGCATTAATAACTTGAGAAGACTTGAGGACGCCCTGCATCCTCAGTAGCTTCGTTAGCCGGCGATTGAAGCTGGCTTTTTGGGATCTGAACGCATGGAAGCTGGTCCCTGCCTTGTCGCACTTGCTGCCGCCAAAGGAGACTTCCTCGCGCGGCACCGGCAGCTTTTTGTTCTGCTAATCGGCAACCCGCACATGGCTGCCTGTTGACCGGCAAAATGCTGTTGACACGTTAGGGCCTTTAAAATATAGGTGGCTCAAAAAATCAAGGCTGGGAGGGCAATACATGTCAATTGAGCGCCTTTTAAAACCGCGGACCATTGCCGTCTTCGGCGGTACGCAGGCCCAGGAGGTGATTAGCCAGAGCGATCGCATGGGATACAAGGGGCAGATCTGGCCGGTCCATCCTAAAAAAACGGAAATCCTGGGACGCAAGGTTTACCGATCGGTGGGGGATCTGCCGGGAAGCCCCGATGCTGCGTACGTGGGCGTTAATCGCCACATCACCATCGATATCGTAAGAGATCTCGCTGCGGACGGTGCGGGCGGCGCGATCTGCTATGCCACGGGTTTTACCGAGGTGGGCGCGGAGGGCTCAGAACTCGAAAAGCAGCTTCTGGAGGCCTCGGGCGACATGCCTCTGATCGGGCCGAATTGTTACGGGCTGCTCAACTATATTGACGGGGCCATGCTCTGGCCCGACCAGCAGGGCGGCCGAAGGGCCGACGAAGGTGTGGTCATCATCACCATGTCGTCGAACGTGGGTTTCAGTCTTACCATGCAGCGGCGCGGCCTGCCCATCGCCTACCTGCTGTCTCTGGGAAACAAGCTGAAGTTCGATCTGCATGATGCGATTCTCGCTTTTGCACGCCAGGATCGGGTCACGGCGCTTGGTCTCTATATGGAAACGATGCCTGATCCACAGGCCTTTCAGGAGGCAGTCAACGTCGCCCGGGAACTGGGAAAGCCCATCGTGGCCATCAAGACCGGCCGCTCCGAGGTCGGTCAGAAAATGGTGGTATCGCATACAGCGTCCCTGGCCGGTTCCGACGCTCTGGTGAACGCCTTGTTCGAGCGACTCGGCGTGGCCCGTGTCGATTCTCTGGAAGCGCTGGTGGAGGCGCTGAAGGTGCTGCATGTTCTCGGACCATTGAACGGAGGCCGGATCGGGGGGATGAGCACTTCGGGCGGTGATCTCACGCTTCTGGCCGACGCGATGGGCCCGGAACTGACCATGCCCCCGCTGTCCGAAGCGGTGGCGCAACGCCTGCGTGCGACGGTGCATGAGCGGGTTGTGCCCGCCAATCCCTTTGATTACCAGATGTTCGGCTGGGATGACGAGGATCATATGGCCGAAAAATTCAGCGCCTTTTTGTCGGAAAACTTCGACGTATCGCTGTGTTTGCTCGATTATCCCCGAGAAGACTGCTGTGACCAATCATCCTGGGGAGGTGCCGAAAGGGGGTTTGTCCGTGCCGTCCGACAGACTGGCACCAAGGGCGCGGTGATGGCGACATTTACGGATACGATGACCGAGTCGGTGGCGGTGGTATTCTGGTCGAGCTTTTGAAGGACAACGCCTTGCTTTTGATGCCGACTTCCAGAGAGCAGGTCTTGCACGCCTTGGGTCAGCTGAAGTGTGCACCGCTTTTTAGCGGTTTCAGGGGAGCTCCCCCGGCCGATCTAAACGCTGCCGTTGATATCATCCTGACGGTTGCGGCCATGATCGAAAAAGAGCCTGCGTCCATCAACGAGTTCGATATCAACCCGCTGATGCTTTTGGCCGAAGGGCAGGGGGCTGTTGCGGCCGATGCGCTGATCAGCATGAGCACGGAATTCGTGAGTGATCCGGGCTCACCGAGGGCAACCCCAAATGAGTGACTACCTCAATATCCCCAAAATTTAGATTGAAAGGACTCAATCACATGAGATCCGAAGACAATAAGATCGAGAATACCATTGTCGAGAAGGCCAAAGCGCTGGGTGCCTCGTTGGCGGGAATCGCGAACATCGATGATCTGAAAGCCTCCCATTCTTATGAGGTTTACGACAAAAGGCCGTTTTACGAAGAATACAAAGGCGTTAAATGGAATGAAGCTCACAGATCCGTGCTGGTGTGGGCCCTGGTTCATCCGGAATCCGAGCCCGTACTCGATTGGTGGAGCATGAAGGTGCCCGGCTTTACCCCCGGCAACGGTGTCATGCGCTTGCAGTCGCGAAAGCTCAGGATCTGGCTGGGTGAAGATCTCGGAATCAAGGCCCTTTCGCTGCCCTACCAGATCGAGTACGGGGGGGCCTTTCTCAAGGATTCGGCCCACCTGGCCGGCCTGGGGGTGATCGGCAGAAACAACCTTCTGGTCACACCGCAGTTTGGGACGCGGGTCCGCCTGCGAGGAATTTTCATGGAGGCTGAGCTCGAGCCAACCGGTCCGCTCGACTTTGATCCATGCACCGGCTGTGACAGACCCTGCCACCGGGCCTGCCCGAGAGATGCCTTTCAAAGCGGGTCATTCGAAAGGCCGCGCTGCAAAAAGGAGAATGACAAACGCGAAGCCGATGCAGTAATGGTCGATGGTTCGGTCCTGGGGATCGATGAGCCCAGCGAGGTCACCAAGCCCTGCCGCTACTGCGAGTTAGCATGCCCCGTGGCCCAGGGTGTCTCCCGCTGAGTTCCAACGAACAGGGCGGGAATAGCCACCGGTTGTGGTGTCGTCCTCAAGTTTTCGGCACCGCTTTGGATAGTTCGCTTGCGCTCGTCTTCCTGGCCCACATTTGATCCCCTTTGATGGGACTTTTCCCGCCATTTTATCTGTGTTTTGCCCTTTCGTGATAAAATCGTAAGCTTGAAGATTTATATTATACCGGCTGTGGTTGAAATCGGAATGGTGAAAACTAGCCGCATAAAGCAGTTCCCCTTTCTTTTGAAATTTGGTACGTTCTAATCAGGACTCTGCAAGATTCAGGTATAAACCCAAACGGAGAAATACTATGCCGGATACCATAATTGCTGCATACGGTTCTTGGAAGTCACCGATTTCATCAAATCTAATTGTATCAGAAACTGTGCGCCTCAGTGATGTTGTGCTGGATGGCCGGGATGTCTTCTGGGTGGAAATGCGGCCGTCGGAAGGCGGCCGCAACGTTATTGTGCGCTGCACACCGGACGGACAGAAGACTGATATCACACCGGCGGATTTCAATGCCCGAACCCGGGTTCACGAATACGGCGGTCGATCATTTATCGTGGACAACACCAATATCTATTTTTCTAATTATTCCGACCACCAGATATATTTCCAGCGACCCGATTCCGATCCCGCGCCGATAACCTCGGGCACCGATCAACACTTCGCGGACATGATTTACGATCGCCGGCGTCACAGCCTGATCTGCGTCTGCGAGGATCACCGCAAACTGAAAGCTGAACCGGAAAATAAGTTGATCCGCCTGAATCTGACGGATAAAAATGACGCCAGCGACCAACCATTGAACGTCCTGGTCGCCGGAAGTGACTTTTATGCATCGCCTAGCTTAAGCCCGGACGGATTGCAGCTTGCCTGGCTTTCCTGGGACCATCCCAACATGCCCTGGGACGGTACCGAATTATGGGTTGCCCGGCTAGGACAGGATGGCGCGCTTGAAAATGCCCAAAAGGTAGCCGGTGGAACGGAAGAATCCATATTTCAGCCCCAATGGTCGCCGGACGGCACCCTGTATTTTGTTTCCGACCGCAGCGGCTGGTGGAATATTTGCCGGTGGGAGAATAATCAGATTACACCGCTCGCCCCAATGGAAGCTGAATTTGGCTTGCCGCAGTGGGTTTTCGGCATGTCAACCTATGCCATAGAATCCGACCAACGCCTCATCTGTGCTTTTACCCAAAAAGGCAGATGGCGTCTGGCTGGAATTAATTTGACGACTGATAAACTCGAGGTTATCGATACGCCATACACCGATATTGCTTATCTGAAAGCCGCCCAGGGCAAGGCGGCTTTTATCGGCGGTGCTGCCGGCGAACCGACCTCAATCGTGCAGCTTGACTTAATTTCTTACGAGTCTGAAACCCTGCGTCGTTCCAGTCAGGTTGACATCGATGCCGGTTATCTTTCCGTGCCCCAGACGATCGAATTTCCCGCCGGTCGAGGTCAAATGGCCCACGCCTTTTTTTATCCTCCGCAAAATAAAGACTACCAGGCTTTGGACCCGGAACGTGCCCCGCTGATCGTTATCAGCCACGGCGGACCCACTGCCAGCACAACCCAAAGCCTGAACCTGACCATTCAATATTGGACCAGCCGGGGAGTGGCGGTTCTGGATGTAAATTACGGCGGCAGCACGGGCTACGGACGGACATACCGGCAGCGATTAAACGGCCAATGGGGTATTGTCGATACCGAGGATTGTGTAAACGGCGCAAAGTACGCTGTCGAAAAATTCGGCATCGACCCGCAACACCTGATCATCAGAGGCAGCAGTGCGGGGGGCTACACCACCCTATGTGCATTGGTTTTTCATGACACCTTTCAGGCCGGCGCCAGTTATTATGGTGTCAGTGACCTGGCGGCCTTAGCTCAGGAGACCCACAAATTCGAATCCCGCTACCTGGATCGATTGATCGGACCCTATCCCGATCGCCAGGACCTGTATGTCGGGCGTTCACCGATCCATCATTCCGAGGGCCTTGAATGCCCCATAGTTTTCTTTCAGGGCCTCGAAGACAAGGTCGTTCCGCCAAGCCAGGCAGAGAAGATGGTTGCAATCCTGAAAGAAAAAAAATTGCCGGTGGCTTACATCGCCTTTGAAAAGGAGCAGCACGGCTTTCGCATGGCCCAAAACATCAAACGGGCCCTGGATGCAGAACTATACTTCTACTCCCGCATTTTCGGATTTGAACCGGCCGATGAAATCGAACCGGTGGAGATCGATAATCTGTGAAGAGCATGTCCTTCTTTTGAGCTAAAGAAACCATAGGGATATCCTAAAATTGCGAGCTTATTTCTTCCGGCTCAAAATCTGGTGCGCCATCACTATTTTGAATGCTGTCGGCAATTGAGATGCTGAATGATGCAAATAGACAAATTATGATTGGCCCGGCAATGTCAGAGAACTGGCGCAGTGTGTGCGTAAATTAATTCTTAACCAAAACTATATAGGATTGCAGGCAGGCGGTGTCAGTCGGTCCTCGCAGTTTGTCATAGATTTGGACAAGGACAATATCGATGCCCAGACTCTACTAAAGCGCTATTGCAACTCGCTCTACCGGCGTTGCCGAACCTACGGTGAAGTCGCTCGGCGTACAAAATTAGGTCGGCGCACCGTAAAAAAATTTATCGCGACCTACAGGATGGACTCAAATCTGCCGATTTGGTTCAAGCAGCCAAAGTCCTTGATCTTTCTTACAATCCCGCAGGCCAGGAGGAAGTTGTTCTCATGGGAACAACTTACCTGATAGAAAAAAACGGTATAAACCGGCAAAACGGTAAAGCTGCGGCGACCTCCCATGGATCAGTTCTGGCAGGCTATATCCTCAACCTGGACCGGGGGGAACCGGCCGGCAAATTCGTGTCTTTCGACAGCATCACGGGGTTGGTGCCGGCACGCGGCAGTTATTCCAGCGCCTGCCTGGAAGCGCGCCTGGCAAAATATGGTCAGATGGATCCAGTCCGTTTTCATGAAGTAATTGTTAAATCAGGCGGCCGATCCGGCGGTGAAGTGGGAACGGGGGCAAGAGCTGGATCATTCAGCTGCTGCCTAAGGTACCGGTACAGCTGGTCTTTTATAGGGGAGATGAGGAGTTTTCTTATATTCCCTAGACTTTAAAACTTGAGATATCTCTAAAATTCCTTACCTTATTGAGTACCGTCAATTCAGTGATAGATCATTTGCCAGTAACCAAATAATCGATAAACCGCAGTGAGGCCTATTCATGGATCCGAACGAAATCCTGGCCATGGTGAAATCCGGCGTAACTGTTTCAAAACTCTCACGTAATCTGGCAGAGTCGTTTCACCAAGCAACCGTTTCACAATTGTACGCATGGTGGCGCAGTAATCGTCTTATAGTTGAACGATCCTGGGGCGGAATTCTGGACCCGCCCGAGATGATTATCTACTCCAATAGTGAGTGCCTGTTGCCTGATGACCGAATTCAATTAAAAGAGCAGGTTTCGGCAGAAACTCTCAAGATTGCAACCTGGAATGTCAATTCAATCCGAATCCGTTTGCCGCTCATTCTATCCTGGCTCACCCAACAGCAGCCCGATATTGTCTGTCTTCAGGAAACCAAAGTGGAAGACCATCAGTTCCCGGAACAGGAAATTCGAGAAGCCGGCTATAGCGCAGTATTTTCGGGACAAAAGAGTTATAACGGCGTGGCGTTGCTAAGCAGATTGCCAATAGACGAAGTTCAATATGGGTTTAATGATGGCTACGATGTTGAGAATAAGCGTTTGATGAGCGCCCGTATCGCAGGTATCGATATTGTCAATGTGTATGTGCCTCAAGGACAAGCAGAGGTGTCACCTAAATTTCAATATAAGCTCGAATTTATGGCCAAGCTTCTTTCAGAGCTATCAGACCGTTTTACTTCTGCAGATCCTGTAATGGTGCTCGGCGATATAAATATTGCGCCGGATGAACGCGATGTTGTTTCAGCAGAAGCAATGAAAAACAGGGTCAGTTTTCATCCCAAAGAACATCTCTTTATTGAGCAGCTTAAACAGTGGGGGCTGCATGATATTTACCGTAAATTCCATCAAGAGGGGGGATTGTTTAGCTGGTGGGATTTCAGAACCCGTGGATTTGAGAAAAATGATGGGATGCGGATCGATCAGATCTGGGTGACGGACGGCCTTGCCAGATTATGCAAAAGCTGCGAAATTGATATTGACAACCGGTCTCAGCCCAAACCATCTGATCATGCGCCTGTGATTTGTGTCGTGAAAAACCCGGCTCCGGGTCCCACTTAAAATGTATTCTGTCTATCTATTTTTTTGACAGGATCAACTTGATCTACAGGACAGTGACCTAATAAACAAAAATAATCCTGTTAATCCTGTTATCCTGCCTAAACATATGTAGTTTCATTTAAGGTTTCAGGTCCTAGTACCTCAACTTCCTGACACCTGAAACTTATAATATTGCCATAATGGCAGATGCGCTGCGCCAATCGGTGCTACTTCTTCAAGCCCCGGTCTTTAAGGAATATAGCTAACCGCAGCCCCAAAAAAGAGGACATGGCACATGGCCAAACTGTTTGCGCTGGATTCAATGGCGATTCTATACCGGAATTTTTTTGCGATGATCCGAAGTCCCATGATCAATTCTAAAGGGCTAAACACCAGCGGCATTTACGGTTTTTTTTCACAGATTGTAAAAATTATCGACGCGGAGAAACCGGATTATTTAGCCGTGGTCTCCGACACCATCGAACCCACCTTTCGACATAAACAGTATCCCTTGTATAAGGCCACACGCGAGAAGATGCCCGATGATCTTGTCGAGCAGCTGCCCTATTTGCCAAAGCTGATCGAAGCACTTCACCTGCCTTTTATCACATTTCCCGGCTATGAGGCGGATGACATTATCGGTACCCTGATGCGCATGTGTTCAGAGAAAGGAATCGCGGGGGCCATGGTGACAAGTGACAAAGATTACATGCAGCTGATCACGGATAAACACTGCATGTACAATCACAAAAATCAGAAACTGGGGCTAAAGTATGTTCAGGAAAAATTTGGATGCCGCCCCGACCAGGTGGTCGATATTTTAGGTTTGATGGGAGACGCCTCGGACAATGTCCCGGGTGTGAAAGGGGTTGGAGAAAAAACGGCGGTTAAGTTGATCACTAAATATGGTTCTATTTCAAATTTGTATGAACATATTGATGAACTCCCCAAAAATAAAATGCTGGAAAAATTGATCAATGATCGGGAAAATGCATTTTTGTCCAGAGAGCTTGTGACAATTGATGTGAATGTCCCGCTGGAGTTGTCTCTGGATGAGTTAAGAATGGATCACCGGAGTTTACTCGACAATCCTCAATTAATCGAAATCTTGGAAGAATTGGAATTCAAGTCTTATCTCAAGAAACTCGGCTTCGCGGGCAGAGCAGCTTTATCGGCACCCGGAAAAATGGATGTCGAAGCCACTCCGCAACCGGTGGCGGAAATCCAGGTGGACAAAGTAAAGCCGAACCTGGTGGATTCCATCGATCGGTTTAAATCGCTCATCCAATCAGCAGCAGAAATGAAACGCATTGCCCTGGATGTCATCAAGAAAGGGGATCGCTTTATCGGCGGCGAAATTGACGGCCTGGTGTTTGCGGTGGACTCAGCCCAGGCCTGGTACATGTCCCATAATGACCCTGATTTAGCGGAACATCAATCCTTGATTTTTGATAAGTTAGGGTCGGTGCTGGCATCGGCCGATATTCAAAAAATCGTCTACAACTGGAAACATCTCCTGCAGCTCCTTGCCCCACGTGGCATATGCACGGGCACGGCTATTGTGGATGTGATGCTTGCCGCCCATCTGGTTGAATCAAATGAAAGAGATTTTAGCCTGGCAGCGATAATATCCCGTCAATTGAACTATCTGCCGCACTACATTATCCGGACAAAAAAGCAAAAGCCATCAGAAGAACAACATGT
>Ga0056116_1000571_pt1 | contig 12806 bp, 13 predicted proteins | sample WorMetOlspDAHAB2_FD_67352 | JGI IMG/M metagenome (GOLD analysis project Ga0056116, IMG submission 67352) | Marine gutless worms symbiont microbial communities from Max Planck institute for Marine Microbiology, Germany - Olavius sp. DAHAB.2 ...
AAAAAAGGAAGAAAATAATAGAAGAGATTTTTAAATCTAATTTTTGGAAGAAAATACAGCTGAAGAATATAACAGTTTCAGACCGCTAAGTTTAATACTGTTTCAGGTTGCCGCTGACAAGCAGTTCACTGTCACTTCCACAATTCTCACAGTGATAATCATACAGGGGCATGCGCTTCTCCTTTCGTAATTATACCCAGCGGACCTCCACATCTGTTTTCGGTATCTGAAAATCCAGGTGATAACTATTTAAAATTATCAATAATTCTGAATGTAGCCGGCTTAATATTATGAGTATATGCTCGTAATTCTAAAGGCGGCCGGGTAGATTGTCAAGCATTTTTAAATGAAAGGTCGGTTCAGGCGGCTTAGTGCCCTTTACCGGCTAACCGGCTTTGGAAAAACTGTATATCTTCTTGCCCTTTGTCAGAAGCTTGAACAAGCCCGTATTCGTTACCCTTGTGCATATGTCTTTATCAATCATGTGGTTAAAAGTTAAAAACTTTAGCTTCTGCAGCCAAATCTATCAAATGTGGACCGCCATCTAACATCATATTTGAGAAGAATTTTGCCTCGTCAACCTGACGAGCCTTGGCGCATGGGATTCAAACCCCGATTGAAATCTGGTTTTCAATTAAATACGGTAAATAATCATTGGGGCAATCACCTGTTGGTGTCTTTAAATTTAATTCTCTCTCTGAATTAGCCCAATTAACACCATTATTAATTAAAAACAGATCTGTTTTGTGCCCCTTTGAATGCGCAATTTTGGCAAATTGAAAGCACCTTGTGGCAGCTTCGTTGTCATCTCGACTTAAAACGAATAAAAAGTTTGCCATAGTTTAACTCCTTTCTTAAATTTTAAAGTGTCTTGCCGAGTTAGGTCCGATGCCCTGAGTGTACCCCTTAGTGTTCCATCGCTGCTAATATGCAAACAGCTTCATTCACCGAGCAGCTTCTTTCTGCGGTAACGAAAGGTGTGGTGTTAATATTCAGTAGCTTGGCAGCTTTGCTTTCATTACCTTTGGCAATTTGGAGTGCTTCTTCAATATAATGCTTTTCAAAAGATTGAAGCTGCCCATCAAGATCGAGGCCTTCGGCAGAAAGTGGCGGGAATCCAACTTTTTCTTCTGCATGAGTCCCGGTTTCATCCCGGGTATATGATTCTAATCCCAGATCCACCGGTAAGAGATCAGGTCCCTTTCCGATCAGAACCGCCCTTTCCACAAGATTTTTTAATTCCCGCACGTGGCCTGTCCAGTTATGAGCCAGCAAGACATTATCTGTTTTTGAAGAAATACCCGAAAATTTCTTCCCAAACTTCTGGCTGAACTCCTGCAAAAAATATTTAGTCAATGGAATAATGTCATCGGGCCGCTCGTTTAAAGACGGCGCTTTCACCTTTATCACGCCTAGACGAAAATATAGATCTCTTCTGAACTGGCCGTCCTCGATCATCTGGTCTATATCTTTATTGGTGGCAGAAACCACACGGGTATCGATATGCATTTTTTTGGTCCCGCCGACCCGGTAAAATTCACCGAGTTCCAGGAACCTCAAAAGCTTGGCCTGGGCTTCCAAACTCAGGTCACCGACTTCATCCAGAAACAGCGTTCCGCCGGCGGCCTCTTCAATCAGTCCTTTTTTGCCGGCAGCCCCGGCTCCACTGAAGGCTCCCTTTTCATAACCGAAAAGTTCACTCTCGATTAGGTCCTTGGGAATGGCGGCGCAGTTTACAGTGGCAAACGGGGCTTTGAAATTAGGACTATTATAATGAATCGCACTGGCCAGCAATTCCTTGCCGGTCCCTGTTTCGCCCATGATGAGAACCGGAGTATCAGGGCTTTGGGCCACCATTTTAATAAAATCCATGACATCCTGGATGGCATTGCTTTCGGCAATAAAGCATGGTATTTGCTCCTTTAAATGCTTTTCCTGAAGCGACCGAACCTCCTTTCTTAACCGGATGGTTTCCAAGGCATTTCGAATGCTAACTTCCAATCCATCCATATGCAGCGGTTTAACGACGTAATCATAGGCTCCCAGTTTCATGGCCGATATGACGGTGTCAACATCCTCATAGGCTGTGATCATAATAACCAGAATATCCGGGTAAACATCTTTGATGTGGCGCAGCGCTTCGATCCCATTCATACCTGGCAAACCAATATCGAGCAGAATCAAATCCGGTGGATCCTTTTCCAGTTGATCGATAGCTGTCTCGGCCTCCGAAAAGGCCTTGATCCGGTAGTCATCCTCAAGGGCCATGGTTACCCCGTCTGTAATCGTTTTCTCATCATCAATGATGTAGATTGAATATGAAATCATGGTCGCTTCGCTCCCTGGTATTGGGTATTACCCATTATTAATCGGTATTTTAGCCTGAAATTCAACACCGCCCAATTCACTGTCTGTGACAGTTAATGATCCACCATGATCCGTAACAATTCTATGGCTTATACTCAGGCCGATGCCGGTGCCGTCCGGTTTGGTGGTAAAATATGGATCGAATATTTTATCCCGGATATCAGGATCTATGCCCGGACCTGAATCGGAAACTGTAAGGACAATATCACCGCTTGCCGCAGATGAACTCACGACGATTTTCTTGCCCACCGCCATCGTTTTCATGGCGCCGGCAGCATTATTCAGTAAATTCAAGACCATCTCCTCAATGAGGGTTGGGTCGGCATGGCACGGAGGCAAATTATCAGCCAGAACTTTTTCAAGCACAATCCCACTTTTGCGCATGGTGACGGCGCTGAGGTTTATGGCTTCCATAACCGGCCGATTCAGATCCATTAGAGCCAATTTAGGCTCGCCGGGTTTGGCAAAATCCATAACCCTGCGGATAACCGATTCAATTTTGTGAGAAGCCGATTGGATCTGTTCCAGAATTTGTTTAACTTTTTCCTCACTTCCTATCTTATGATGAATCTTTTTGAGCGTGTTTAGGTAGATGTTAATCCCCGAAAGCGGATTGCGGATTTCATGCGCCATGCCGGCAGCTATACGACCCAGCGAAGCCATTTTGTCCTGAATGGTTAAAAGATGTTCCAGTTCCTTGGCTTTGGTCATATCAATCATATTGACCAGTATCGCTTCTTTGCCTCTATAATCGGTTAATAAAGCCCGGCAGTATACCCATTTCAAATCCTTGCCGCCTTTTTTTTGGCCGCCGGCAAGAAATCGAAATTCTGCCTCAAGCGTTTGAATCTCTCCCCGGTCCATCCTTTGGCTCAATCGTTTAACCGTTTCAACATCATCAGTATGGATTTTTTCAAAATCAGCCAGTAGATAGAACCGCGGTAAAGGACCCAGAAGTCGCTCCTGCTCCTGATTCTGATAGACCACTTGGTTATTCTGAACAATGGATATCCCGGTGAGGGAATTTTCAACTTTTAAAGGCTTCCTGCCAAAGTGTAGGCTGAAACCGGTCGATTTCTTCAATAGCCGAAAATCTATTCAATACATATACGATTTTCCCCTGCGGATTTGCCAGCATAACATTCGTATAATCGTAGACCGATGGGTACATCTTTAGGGTCCTGTCCAGTTCGTCACGAATTGCTACATAGTCCGGACTTGAAAAATCACCGGAAAATTCGGCGAGCAAAAATGCATATTTTTTTATATTCGGCCTTAGCTGAGCGATTCTGACATGATTTTTCTGATCGGTGAAGAAGTCTTCGATCTTTTTTGCTTTTAGATCCGCAATAGTTTTCAACTCTTCCATTCGCAGATTCTGCAATGTCGTTTTGGCACTAAAATATCCTAGCGTCCCGATAAAAATCATTGGAAGAATGGCAACTGCGATGATTATTAAAATCAGCTTTTTTCTTAAGGCCATAACTACTTTCCTCGAAGATATATTTTAACATCGAAAACCTGGTCCTCCCTCCGGGCTGTAGGCCTACGGGCCTGAAGCCGGGCCGGTCGAAGATCCCGTCGTCGGGGGCAGGTAAAGATTCGAGCCCATAATCCCCGGCTTTGTTTTGACCTCAGCTTCCGGCCCGTAGCGCCTACAGCTCGGAGAGAGGGGTGGAGTTTGCCTTAGACTCCAGGTGGAATGATGGAATGGTGGAATATTGGGAATCAAAAACGGATGATGATCAGATTTTAGATTCTGTTCCGTGCCATCCCTATAAAAACAAATCCCATTCAGCTAAACCCATTATTCCAATACTCCAGTATTCCATTATTCCAACCCCGCCAAACGGTAATTGTTCTTTAGCAAAAATTCAGAATTTTGCGAAACATATTTCGAAATATTTCTAAAATACAAATCAAGTTAACCCGGCAGAAAATCTATTATCAGGATAATCCATTGATTTAAAATGATTCTATTGAATATCCGGCTTCTGGCATGCTCCATGCTTTTTATCTTTTATGAAAAAATTGTACCAGCTACGCTTTCACATTTTTTAAACCGTAAAGCTCGTTCCAATAAAAGATACTTGAATATAGGGAGGAAAAATGGCTGAAGACGTCATCAAACTGAGTGGGGAGAAAAAAAAGTAGAGCCGCTTAACGAACAGGAGTAGCCATGAAACCGTTTAGCAATTTGATTCAAGAGAGGTCAATTTGAAAACATATTTAGATTGCATACCTTGCTTTTTAAGGCAAGCATTGGCAGCGGCCAGAAGGTCGACGGACAATGAAACTATTCAGCGGCATGTATTAAACTCAGTGTCATTTATAATTCCGGATCTGGCGCTGGATGCCACCCCGCCTGAAATCGCGCAACAGGTGTACCGGGTTGTTCACGAAATTACCGGCAATAACGATCCATATACAGAAGCAAAAAAATATGCCAATCAGTCGGCCATGTCTCTCTATGCTCGTATGAAAGACATTGTCGACTATTCAGATGATACTTTAGAAACAGCCTGCAAGTTGGCCATTGCCGGCAATGCGATTGATTTAGGAGCCCGGGCTGAATTTGGCAGTATTTATTCGATAATCGAGGAAAGCGCCGGGTATCAGCTTGATCCGGAACATTATCGCCATTTTAAAGAGAGTATCGGGCAGTCTAATCTAATCTTATATATTACAGACAATGCTGGAGAAATAGTCTTCGATCGTATCCTCATCGAGCAGCTTCTCCGGATTAAGAAATTAAAAATCGTATGTGTGGTCAGAGAAAAGCCAATCATAAACGATGCCACCTTGGATGATGCGCTCCAGGTGGGTTTAGATAAAGTGGCAACGATTGTATCCAGCGGATCCGACGCACCGGCAACCATCCTTTCGCAATGTTCCCCCGAACTGATGAGCTGTTACCACGCGGCTGATCTCATTATATCGAAGGGACAGGGAAATTACGAATCGTTGAGTAATAGAACTGAAAGTATCTTTTTCCTGTTAAAAGTAAAGTGTCCGGTTATCGCCAGGGACTCCGGATATGACATCGACAGTCCGGTTCTGATCTCTTCGGCGGTTTTAAAGAATGTTAATAGCTGAATTTTGTATGAACCGGAGGCTTTTACATTCTCATACAATAATTAGGAAATAAAAAAAGATGTTTTTGACGAATCACAAAGAGGAGGTATCACATGCAAAATGAATTCCTTATTTCTGAAATATTCGGATGCGCCCTGCACGGTGCAGGCCGCCAAAGATCGCCTGCTGGGCCACAACCCTTTGGCGGCAATATATACTATTGACAGTTATTATCGTTCTTTGAAACCGTAAATCAATTGTATCTTAAACGCATCTCTTCATCAGCCATGGTTGGCGCGACAAGGGGCTTCCGCATCGGATTTTCCTATGTCCCTAGATGCGTGTGCATATCAAGATACTTTTTTGGAATGGGGTGGGTTCCGACTACGACTTTGACGGCGCAGCGTTTTTCAAGAAAGGCTTTGAATTTTTCGATATAGGGAAAGGATTATATGTACATGTCGCCCTTTAATCCCCGTCCGGAACCCGATCCCCTTCCGGAATTCTTTCACCCGGTGCCCAGGTATCAAAATGGGTGGGCGTAATGGTATCTCCTTTGTGAACCGGATCGGACAGCCATTTCGGCATGAATGTCCCAGCCGGTTCGGGCCGTGGCGGCAGTATGGGTAGCGGCAGAGGCATGGGCGGTGGCAGAGGCATGGGTGGCGGTAAAGGCATGGGTGGCGGCAGAGGCATAGGTGGCGGCAGAGGCATAGGTGGCGGCAGAGGTGCTGGGAACGGCAGTTAGTCCAAATATTATGAATTGGAGGGGCATAGATAATAAACCGACTGCCGGAATAAAAGGATGCAAAAAGTGATTTCCAGAATAACGGAGACCAAAAAACTTGCAGAAGAACGAGGCCTTGATCTTATTCTAACCGACGGTCCCCCCGGGTTGGGTTGTCCGGTGATTGCTTCAATCGGCTGAGCCAGCGCGGTTTTAATTGTTGCTGAACCCACAGTTTCCGGAATTCACGATATGGAACGCGTGGTTCAACTAGCCGCTCATTTTAAAGTACCAGCCATGGTATGCGTCAACAAGTACGATCTAAATTTAGACCTGACTCGGAATATTGAAAATTTTGCAAAAAAAGAAGGATTAATTTTTCTGGGCTGTATCTCCTTCGATCCAATATTTACTGAGGCCATGATTCGGTCTCAAACTATATTAGAATTTGCCAATGGATCAAAAGCATTCAAAGCGGTTACGAGAATCTGGAATTATATATCAACTGAACTAGGTCTTTAAATCAATGATCAGAAAATTAGGGCTCTATTTAGTATTAGGCATTAGCGTGGTGGTTCCGGATTTTTTGATGTGGCAAAACCCTCTTCTGGATGTTACTATAGGATCAAATCACGAGTTCGCCAAAGCCGTATTGAATGATGAGCTTGCCGACTCACCTCAATCCGGTTTTGGAATGAAAATACAGTAATATCCCATGGATCATCAGCATTTTTCAATAAAACAGACGTGCAATGACAGAAGAAATTTTCAACTTGCCGGAGTGGAATGAGGCGGTGGGTCAAATGATCGCGCACGTGGGAGACGCTGCTCTCCCCCGCATATTAATAAACGCGATTCGTGGTCTGGTTCCAATAGATAAATCATTGATTACGCTTGAAAAAAAACAGCAAATACCGGTTCATCTATTCGACAGCGGTATTGCCCCCGAAGAACACGAAGTCCATTTCGAGCGATATCTCTCCGGCGCATACCTGCTCGACCCGGTTTATCAGGCCCTTTTCAGGGGAATCAAGCCGGGATTCTACCATTTAAAAGAATTGTCCCCCGATAAGTTTGAGCAAAGCGAGTATTACCGGTTTTATTATAAAGCTACGGGAATCGGGGACGATGTGCTGTATTTGGTTAGGCTGGATAAAGATACGAGTTTGTCGATCGAGCTGGGCCGCGATATTAATAAACCGCCCTACACTGAACAGGAGCAAAATCGCTTACGCATGGTTGAACCCATAGTTCAAAACGTCGCCAAACGTCATTGGGGGCAAATGGACATTGAAAATGCGGCAGCCGGCTCTTCCATGTCCGATTTGGATCAACAGTTGGAAATGGCCTTTGAGAATTTCGGCAAATCCATTCTGACAAAACGGGAAACTGAGTTAACGCGCCTGATGTTGAGGGGGCATTCCGTTAAATCCGCCGCCTGGGAAATGCGCATCTCGCCGGATACAGTAAAAATGCATCGCAAGAATTTATACGCCAAGCTTAATATTTCAGATCACCCCGACTTGTTTGCTTTGTTTATTTCAGCCCTGTCCTGTGTCGGCCAAAGCTCCGATAAAGACCCCCTGGCCGCCTACCTTCGTTCCTTTTGAGATTAGTAACCTAAAATAACCCACACCTACCCGAAAAGGGTATTGTCGTCTTAATAAACCTTCTGTATTATACCTCAGTGCTTCGATTCGCAATTACAGTTACGTATATTTGGATTGATATTCATTAATATTGCTCACTCAGCACTAAGTCCTGAGTGAATAAATACGCTATCATATTTATGAATCGATGGACTTAGGTGGAGCGGTTCAGCGTTCATGGTTCCGGGTTGAAACGCCATAACCGGCGGCAAACAAAAGGATAATCTGATGAAAAAAACTTTTGGATACTTGAGACCGCGAACTCCTGGCGAAGCGTGTGGTTTAAAGGCCGGATATGGCAAAAAATCGAGATTCTGGGCTGGAGGTACAGACCTGCTTCTTCAATGGCAGGATGAGATTGTCAGCCTTGAATATTGCATCGATCTGTCTTTCATCCCTGATCTTGATTATATCAGAAAAAATTCGGATGCCGTTTCCATTGGCGCTTTAACCAAAGTGGCTTCCATCGAAGCATCATCGGAGTTGAATCATTCACTCTCGATTATTCGGGAAGCCGCGGGTGAGCTGGCCGCTCCCCAGATCCGCAATACGGCAACTATTGGAGGGAATATCTGTCGTGCTGCGCCTTCCGCTGATCTCGCACCACCGCTGCTAGTATTGGGTGCCGACATGAGACTATTAAGTGATTCGGGTGAAAGATGGGTGGCCATGGATGAATTTTTCTTAAACCTGAATCAAACCGCTTTGCAGGAAAACGAGCTTTTAGTAGAAATAAAAGTACCCATTCCATCTGCCGAGACGGCTTCCTGTTTTTTAAAAGTCGGACGAACGGCTATTGATATTGCCATCGTAAACATGTCTGCCAGAATGACGATGGACGATAAGGGCATCTTAACGGATGTAAGTATCGCCTTTGGTGCCGTGGCCCCCACACCGCTGCGCATAAAAACGGCCGAAGAGATGCTTCTGGGAGCAGACGCTTGCAGGATTGAAAAGGCCTTGATCGGTGCAGTGAGCAATAAAGTGGCGCAAGAAATAAAACCGATCACCGATGTTCGGGGCACGGCGGAATACCGGCGGGAGATCAGCAGGGTTCTGACGAAAAGAGCAATCGAGAATATTATTCGAGCTCTGCTACGGAGGTTAGAAGTATGACTAAACTTAAATTAATGGTCAATGACAATATCCATGAACTTGAAATAGAACCTCACGAGATCTTAGCGGATGTATTGCAAAAAAGGCTGGGCTTAATAGGGGTACGCGTATCCTGCGGTGAGGGGGAGTGTGGGGCTTGCACCATCCTGATGGACGGTAAACCGGTGCTGGCCTGTATGATGCTGGCCATGCAGGCGGAAGAAAAAGAGATACTCACCATTGAAGGGCTGGGAACTTATGACAACCTTCACCCCATTCAGGAAGCCTTCGTAGAATAGCATGGATTTCAGTGCGGTTTTTGTACCCCCGGCGTCATCCTTAGTACCAAAAATTTACTTGAAACCAATCCGAATTCCAGTCCCGCGGAAATAGCCATGTCCCTCAGCGGACATATTTGCCGTTGTGGCGCCTACCCGAAAATCATCAAGTCCGTGCAAAAAGCAGCCGAAAAAATGGAGGATAATCATGGCGAAAAATAGCTCAAATATCCCCCTTGCAGTGGTTGGTAAATCCGTTCCCATCAAGGACGCCAGGGAAAAGGTTACGGGCAGTTTAAAATATGGTGTAGATTTTCAAGTTCCGAACATGGTGTACGGAAAAATCCTCAGAAGTCCTCACGCGCATGCCAAAATCAAAGGAATCGATTACAGTCGGGCAGAGGCGCTGCCTGGAGTTTTAGGTGTCGTAGGATATCAGGATGCACCGGATCTGGACTGGAATTCCTGCTGGTTTAATTATCGCGGGCATATATTAGACGATCGGGCGCGGTTCGTAGGAGATGAAGTCGCTGCGGTGGCGGCGATCACCGAGGATATCGCTGAGCACGCAATTAAATTCATTGAAGTGGACTATGAAGTTTTGCCGGCCGTCTTTGATCCTGAAGAGGCGCTCAAACCGGATGCATCGCAAGTCAGGTCCGAAGGAAACCCGCGCGAACCATTTCTTACGGAATGGGGAGACGTGGATCAAGGCATTAAAGAATCCGATATTGTCGCCCAAGGAAGTATTGAGTTTGGCAGCCAGCAGTACGCGCCCATCGGAAGAAATGCTTGTGTGGCGGAGTGGACCGGTGATAAAGTCACGCTCTGGACAGCGACGCAAACGCCATCCGAATGTAAATCCGCGATAGCTGAAGCTTTTGGAATCCCCATGAGTAAGGTTCGGGTTATTGCACTTCCATCGGGTGCTTCTTTTGGAATATGGTGGGTAAACAACTTTCACATGATGACAGCGCTTCTGGCAAAAAAAATATGTCGCCCGGTCAAGATCGAACTGACTCAGCAAGAGTGCTTTGCAACAGTAAAGCGACGCCACCTGGAAAGAGTGTGGGGGCGAATCGGATGTAGTAAAGACGGAAGCATTAAAGCCATTGAGATAAAGGACATAATCGACAATGGCGGGTACGGTTTCAAAAACGACGTGGGCAGCTTTTCCAACGAGCTTTGGGGGAAGAACCTTAACGGACGTTTTCTCGTTCAGGGGGTATCAACAAATCTTGTTACGGCGGGTTGCATGCGAGGTGTGGGCGACGTAACCCTGGCAGCCCTTATCGAACGTCTTCTCGACATGGCCTCCGTTGAAATTGACATGGATCCGCTGGAGTTTCGCCTGAAAAATCATATCCGCACAGGCGACCTTTTAAAGGCGATGTATGCTTTTTACCAAGGGGAGGGCAGCGACTGCCGGACACCGCAGGAGTGGAAAGACAAGTGGCCGAAACTTTTTCATCTTACCAGCGAAGCCCTTCATGAATGTTTAACCGAAGGAGCTGAGGCGTTTGGCTGGAAGGAAAAGTGGCACGGCTGGGGCCAGCCTTCCAGGGTAGCCGGGCCGAAGCGTTATGGCATTGGCGTGGGTACCGGGATTCACTGCAACGGTGTTGAGGATGAAGGCAACACCTCCGCTATTGTTCGGGTTCATGAAGACGGCAGTGTCACCTTGTGTTGCAGCATGGGCCGCCAGGGTCAGGGCAGCGAGACAACCCAAGCTCAGATCGCGGCTGAGACGCTCGGCATTGCGCCTGGATCGAATTGAGGTGGAAGCCGGCGATACGGAGGTCAGCCCCTGGAATCACGGATCTATCGCCAGCAACACCGCGCACCGCATCGGATTTGCCACGCAAACGGCCAGTGCGGATGCCAGACGTCAGATACTTGAAATCGCGGCCAGACACTATATCAAAGGTGAACCGGGGCAACTGGATATCAAAAACGGAGTGATTTATCACAAGGAGATTCCCGAACAAAACATGCCGCTGGCGGAACTGATGTCTCGACTGCAGCCTGACTCATTAGCGCCACCGCGTGTTATCGGGCGGCCGACTGAAGATATGCCGCCCTCAACTACCTTGTCCAGACATTTTGCGGCGCACTTTGTAGAAGTCGAAGTAGATACCGAAACCGGACAAATTAAGCTGGTTGACTATGTCGCGACCCAGGATAGCGGCAACGCACTAAATCCCAGGGTGCTGGAAAACCAGGTCATTGGCGGGGCGATCTGCGGGGCCGGATTCAGCCTGGTGGAAAGCCTGGTGTTCGACGAACAGACCGGAAAAATCATGAATCCGAATTTTCTGGATTACAAGGTACTGCGCGCCAACGATTTTCCGACCCAACCCAAAGTAATACTTTGCGAATCGAACGATCCTATCGGACCATACGGCGCTAAAGGCGGCGGGGAAGCCCCCATTGCCGCCTCGGTACCCGCCATCTCGCAAGCGGTTTACAATGCTATCGGGATCTGGCTGGATGTTCCGATGACGCCTGAGAAAGTCCTCAGGGGTCTGGGTAAAATTTAACGCTACAGACTCATATACCGTTTCAAATTCGGCAAGGGAGGCAAATATGATCAAGAATCCGATTTCGTGGCCTGATGGCGCTAAATGTGCTGTTGCCATTACATTTGATATGGACGCTGACAGCATACTCCACCTGGATTACCCGGACAACTCGATCAACAAGATTTCGGCCTTATCGATGCTGCGTTATGGACCGGAAGTCGCCATACCGCGCATACTTAAAACCTACAAGCAGTTCGATATCCAGCAAACGTTTTTTGTTCCGGCCTGGTGCATCGAGAATTATCCATCGGCAGTAAAAGCCATGGTTGACGGAGGACACGAGGTCGCCCATCACGGTTATATTCACGAATTTCCGGGTTCCCTCAGTCGAGAAGAGGAACATCATTGGCTGAAATACGGAATCAAGACAATTGAAAACGCCACCGGCAAGCGGCCAAAAGGTTGGCGGGCACCATATTACGATTTTTCAGGAAACTCGGCCGAATTGTTGATCGAAGAGGGATTTCTTTATGACTCGTCATTAATGGGAGATGATATCCCGTATGTTTTAAAAACTGACAGGGGTGAGTTGATAGAACTTCCATGTCATAATGGCATGGATGACTGGCCTCAGTTCGCCAATTATACGGATTTTAATTATGAGATGCCCATTAAGGCACCCTCGAAAGGAGTAGAAATTTTCGTGGAGGAATTTGAGGTGATGTATAAGTACGGGGGGCTATGGGTCAGTGTCTGGCACCCCTTTGTGACGGGGCGTCTGGCAAACTGGGACAAAGTCGTGGAGTTGATCGAATATATGAAAGTCAAGGGGGATGTCTGGTTCGCCAGCCTGGAAAATATCGCGCGCTATGTCCGCCGGTGTATAGATGATGGGAGCTACACGCCAAGGACGGATAAACTTCCCTATTATGATAGTAAGGTTTCTGCGATACCTTTTGATAGTGTCCAATAGCAAGCACGTAGCCGTTTCATCCCGTTTCTATTCCTATTTACGTCACGAGTTATAATTTGGGATTTTAGATTGCGGATTGCGGATTGCGGATTGCGGATTGCGGATTGCGGATTGCGGATT
>Ga0056116_1000573_pt1 | contig 12800 bp, 10 predicted proteins | sample WorMetOlspDAHAB2_FD_67352 | JGI IMG/M metagenome (GOLD analysis project Ga0056116, IMG submission 67352) | Marine gutless worms symbiont microbial communities from Max Planck institute for Marine Microbiology, Germany - Olavius sp. DAHAB.2 ...
GCAGTAAATGGTGTCGGCGCTCCCTCTGGCATCAGCTCGCATTAGCAAGCTGTAAATTCCATTCCAAAATCTTCTTTTAGGTGGAGATTTATGTATAAATTTCTTCAATTTCCATATTTTCTTTTTTTCTTTTTTTCATTACGATTTTATCATATGCATTGATTTTACTTATATCGTAGCTTCAAACACAGCAACTGATGACGTCACAAATTAGGTCATACATAGAGTATTTAATACGAACATATAATATTCTTTTGCTCATTTCATAATCAAAATTGGTGAAAATATAGCCTGGTTGACGATTTTTAATACGATTTAATGATGATTCTCGATAGTGGCTTACTTTTTGGGCCACCCTGTATATCACCAATCCTGGACACAACACGGGCAGCTGAGCGGAAAAGTTCTGGTTATTGGTCATGTCTGCATAAACACAAATTATTGATTATGAGCACAGAAAAGCAGTTGCATGTCACAGCGGTAACCTAGCTCTATACAATGCTTTTGCTAAAAGTATTAGTATATTTAAAAATTAAAAAAATATTTGGTAAAATATTTAAAATAGTATTAGGACTGAACTACAGTGTGCTGATCGCACGCTGTTCCAATACATCTGAAACCAAAACGATGTCCTCCATCACCTTCTCTACGTGCGGCGCGAACTTGTGTATCACAACGACACCACGTCCACGACCACGAGAGACAACTAACCATTACTGGACAGAGGAGCAATGGTAATTTCATTAACCGAATGAATTTTACAATTGCTCTAATCTCTTGCTATTTAGTACCTTGACGATGTGTAAATCCTGTCACCGTTGATAAACAAATATAACGAGCCGAGTTTCAAACACAAAAGTTTAATTTAAAATCGTTAAGTCTAGTTACAAGAACTAAGCAAAGCTTGAAAATTTTAACTGCGTCCTACCAGAGAGATCCAAACAGTAAGTCTCGTACCAAATGATCAATATATCGAATTAAATCGCACTGGGTTGGCTTAATTAACGGTACTTTCCGCACAGTAGCCTACTGCAAATTGACATAACTATAAGGTCGATACTAGTGAGACATCAGTTGTTAGGAGCTGACAATGTTTAACAGAGGCAGTCGGCCGCAAACGCACACTGTATGTTTCATAGATAGGCCTAATCTTTTTCATTCATGCATTCGTTCGATGAGCAGTCAGTTGTGGAGTCGGTCAATAGATTTTGGACAGTTAAACGTAAGCGGCATTTCGACGGTGTTTAGTATTATATAGTATTATAATTTGAGACATTACTATTTACGATAGAACTATCATCGTCGTAGGTTATCGATAGTTGCTACCGACTGTCGGAGTTGAGTTCATCTAAAACGTATACTGTGAATTCAGTTGACCATCGACCAGCAACGCTTCCAACCGCGTCAAGACGATGCAGACCGAATTATCGTCGTAAGGTTCCGTATACTGTCGAATGAGTATGGACGGAAACGACGAGCAGTCTGTCTTGATTATCATCAACACTTGCTGTTTTCCAGACTTTTCCGGAGCCGCTCAAATCCCCAGGCTGAAACTGGAACTTCATCGTGGACATTCCTATTCCTCCGCCTCAGCAGATAACCAAACTGTGTTGTTTTGGTTTATACTAATTTGATTTCGAAACGTTAATATCACAGCAAGAAAGTTAGTTCCAAGCAGTGTTAACGGCGACATCGCAATCCAATGGGAATGGTCAAACTTCGACCCGTCACAGAATCCAAACCCCTTAACCGATTACGATAAAACTTTGCACAATTGATTACGTCCACGAGACGAACACGTAACCCAAAATTTGTGCCAATCGGCCGTAAGGGAGCGCCTGCCGAAATACGTGAAATATAAGGCCCCTCTTTATTTGTATTTTAATTTTTTTCCCGGACTCGCCTACTGAAGTGATCCGTGCATGTATTTTGGCGCACAGTGGCTCAAAGTACGCGCTGTGATGTAAGGAAGTGCCTTTTGGGGGTCCACACGATGGCCGACAAAATTTTGGGGTTCAAATTCCAAAAAAACCGTCAAAAATGGCCTTCTATAAGCACATTCGAGCGTCCGCGTCCCGCGAACGGACTCAAGACGAATAACGTCATAGAAGACTGACGTCATTGGCTTGCTCCGTCGCTCGGCGGCCGAACGGCCTATACTATTTATAGCATCAAGGGAATCACCCATGTTTTGTATTTTCCAATGATTACAACGCAACGATAGTGTCAGCTGATTCACTATATTCGGTACGGAAATTCAGTTTTTGCAAAATTTATACAGTTTTTGTAGGCAATCTGTTTTACAGGTTGTCGCATAAAAAGATCCCATATGCTGTTTGTTGGAAAGCTTCAAAAACTTCTAAAACTTTGATAAGCAAGCGGCGGACTTTGCACAAACTTAGGCGGTAACTGAAGTTAACCACTGGGCGAAAGTCGCTAATAAAACAGCAAATATTAATGTACAAAACCGCAGTTTATACGCTAGTTAACGGCGTCATTACACATAAAAAATAGCAAATATCAAAAAGGTGATATAGCAGTACTTTGACACTTAGGCAATGTCATGCTGCATAACATCACTTTTTGATACTTGATGTTTTTGATGTGCAATAACGCCGTTAACTAGCGTATAAACTGCGGTTTTGTACATTAATAATGTATATAAGTTAAAAACATTACATTTTGAGGAATATAACAGTAGTCTATGTGTGACAGTCTCGATTAAGGGAGCAATTAAGCCGTAAATCGTATAGACTACTAAACCCTACTCATGAGATTAGATGGCTCAAAAGAAATGGTGGCTCAAAAAGTAAGCCACTACCAAATTATCAAAAACGCGTATTAAATCGTATTAACGCATGCCAATTGATTGATTGAATTGGGGTTTAACGGCACTTTCAGCACAGTAAGGCTATATCGTTCCTTAAAGATTTAAAGTTTAGTTAGAAGTTTAATATCAGTGAGATAGTTAAAAATATTACGTTTCGGAGAATGTAATAATATGTGTGAAAGTTGGAGGTGCGGGAAGTATTGTTTCCGATTATGCCAATGAGATTAGATTTCTTCGTTAAATTAAAGTAACAATAAATCACTGTAATATTATCAGTTTGTATTAACTATTCTGTGCGTAACCTACTTCGTGAAGTGTCTTAAAGTAGCGATATATGTATTGCATACGATAAATGATGTCAGCCCCGTCTCTGGCAATCGGTGAATTCCATTTCTAAACCATGTTTTAGATGGAGCTTATGTAAAAAAATTCTTTTATTTCGATATTTTCTCCTTTTTCTGGTTTGCAATCACGATTTTATCATATACATTGATTATATGACCACATCGCAGCTTCAATCACAGAAACTGATGACGTCACAAAGTAGGTCACATATTAATATAAAATTCCTTCTAATATTCTTGTGCTCATTTTTAACGTGATTAAAAATCCAGCATCACTGATGGTTTTTAATACGATTTACTGGCGATTCTTGATACTGGCTTACTGTTTTGGAACAACCCTGTTTGTTTCATTAGCCGGTCATCAAACAAGACGCGTTGATGTTCAGGAGGATGCACAGACGACAGCCTGCAACTCTTTACATTATATTACATTACTTTATTACATTTCATCTCAATACACCGACAAGCCGGGAGCACGAACAGCGAAAATTATGCATCACAAACAAACGACATGCAAAAACTGTCAGGTTATGAACTCGCTCGGAAACGCTGTCGCGGAGCACAGCGTCGAAGCAAAATCTCACAATATGTACTCACAATAGCGAAACGCCAAAGCCTCCGCTTCGAAATTACTTTTAATTAACTACAGACTTTCTGATATCTTACAGTCAGAGCCGGATTAAGCACTAGGTCACAGAGGCGGCAAAATAGGAACCCCATTCTAAAATAAAACAATCTTTACCAGTTGCCACGACAATGTACAAACAAAAAACAAAGGAAGTAAGAACGCGTGCCAATTCAGTTTCTATTCAAAACTGGGAAACATGGTAGAAATGCCGGCTTGTGATAGGATTCCAACGTTTCGTTTAGTGCAGGGCTTACTGGGTCGTAATAATGAAAAGAACAGCCCCTCCCTCATATTTTTCTAGCTTAGTTCCTCAATTACCTTAATCCGGCACTGCAAACAGTCATGTTGCCAAGGAGGAAGACGACAGCGCCATCTAGCGCGTGTCATCGTGACTAGCGATAACAATCTCTGACAAACAATTTGGGCGACATTGCACTGGATACACACACGCGCAAGACTACTTTTTTTACATGAAGCATCACACATTATTATGAATCGAGCAAAATATACATATGGAAACAGAAACATGGGGACATTTTTTGGGCTGTACGTGGACTGATATTCACAGCAAAAGACGAAGACAAAAACTCTACGGAATTAGGCATACGTAGGCAAACTTTTTTTTTAATTTTAAATATCCCATTTTAATCAACACAACACAGAGTGACCAGCAACAAAACTTGCACAAAATTCTCCATCGAAACGTTAACACAACAGATAAAATTTACACGTGCTTAAAAATACTGTCACAGGCTGCAGCCGCACATTTGGTCATTTTAGCTTTAGCTACTGTTTTGGATAAAAACAACAAGAAGTAACATATGGTCTGACTCTTACTTACATTTCTGTACACGTACAGCTGTAGAGTCTGCTGACAACAAGAAAATAACTCGAGGTTGTGGCAGACCACTAAAACGGCGCAGTTACCATAATCATCAGTATTCATTTACAACATAAAATGGGATTAGGTACAACAGCATTATACTCGGATGACTGAAACGGCATAATAAATTTCTGACATTATCACAAAGAGTATAAAGAAGAGTTAGGTAGCGCATTAAACTTGCGAAAATGTAGTTTCGACAGTAGACACGCAAGAAAACAAAAATAATTACACTATATTTCCTAAACGTCACTTAAGTGATTGTAATTACCAAAATATAAAAAGCTTACACATGGTGATAGTGTTCTACAAAACGACAGAATATGTAAACTCATCAACAATTCGCCAGTTCTGGTATTAAGTGATCTAACGTGAATAAGCTGAAAGCGATAACTGACCACAAATCATCAAACTGGACAAAACAACTACATCAGTCACAATAACACTGGTTTTCTCAAAATACAAAAATGTCTACTCATCAAACAATATTCTGAAAAAAGCAGCATCATATGGGCTAAAGTTCGGCTGTTTAAAACAGTTAGAAAAACAACACAGCGCAATGCCGAAAGTTTACAACGCAAACCAACGTAATTACATTCAAGTATGAAAAATAAACCTACGTGTGCAAAATTACATTACATAATGTACACTGACTGATAACTCGGGTAATAATTAGTTAAAATACTATAACGCAGCAAATTGAAAACAAACACCATTAGCAATATGACTATTTCTCAGACTGCTGAAATAAAACTTATCAGGACAGGAAAGACAACAAAAACTATTTGTTCTGGAATGACTCTGCACAGAAATAATTAATGCATTAATTAATACAAAATGAGCAATACAGTTCCAAAATTTTCATAAAAAGCATGAATTCCACTATTATCGTTGTTCAACATAAACAAGGTGAGCATTCTTTACGATTAGTACAAAATACTAACAATAACCGTCAATGCTAGAAAAGGTTTAAAAGTCTGTTATTCTACTGTCACCAGCTAACACGTTACGAGCGTTAAGAAACTTAATTCTAATTAACAATTAAAAGTCGCGACTGGTAAGATATGGTTGGCAAGTGTTATTTCAAAAAATTTTAAAAACAGCACGTTAACATTAACTCATTCAGAAAAGCCATGAAACAAATTTACTGGAAAATACCTCCATCAAGTTTCCCTAATATTCTTGTCTCAGTATCGACTTTCACCATATCAGAAAATCGTGAAAAGTCTGCATGAATTTTAGAATTTTCTCATAATTTTATTATTACTGATGGTGATTACAGATTTTTAACACTTCAGCCACAACATATTTTACAACTACTAAGCAGTAAGCAGTGGTTCAGTCAGTTGGTTAAAACGACAACACCAGTGGAAACTTTTTAAATATTAAGTCTGGGGGTAACAGGAGAAAGTATAAAGCATTAGAAAAAAAGACTGAAAAGAAGACGAAAAAGAGCACAGGATAAATTAACCAAAAAAACAGCAACCCCAATTACGTCGCCTCAGGACACTCCATCGGAAACAAGGTGGGTTTCCTATACAGCTCCTAAGGATCCCACCCATGGAGTCAGATATTTTAAGAAGTCATGATCTTCTAAGACCAGGAAAAGAAAAAGACCAAAGCAAAAATGTTAGCATAGTCGACGTCAACAACTCACTTTAAAATAAATCTTTATAATAAATATCAAACATAAAATACAAAACATAACAAAAAAAACAAACAATAAAGTCAAACATAAATATAAACAGTTGGACAATAAGCTCAACACTGGCCCTCGAACAGCGCTGCAGGGACTTTATTTTCCAATCCAAAATGCACCGTGGAACAATGTTACGATGAAAACAGTCGCAACTCTTGACAATACAGGATTAACTGCACAATAACCGAAATTTGCTCCGACATTTAGACACTTCTAGTACGTGAAAACAAACACAAGATCTGCTGCAACAGCTGGCATGTGAATCTCCGCACAGTACATTGGTCCATTAGTAACAGAAGCATAAATGCACTGACGGCAGTGTACATCTCTAATCGCAGAAGCAATTATTTCCGAGTTTGACTACGGCGACCGACAGTGCTCAAATGAGAAAACTGGAAAAAGACAGTTGACGTGACAGTGGCAACAGCAGGTAACTTAAACGTCTGCATCGCAATGCTTTATACTTTTCCTCTGTTCACACAACTTAGACAAGAGACTTAACACGTGGCGGCGTCTAACAATAGAAAATGTAGATCTGACAAAAATGTACACAGTCGCTGCAGACTGGTATAGGATTGTGCTTTTAAAGTTAATATCGCAGTTTTAAAAATGAAATAGTTTGTTTGAACTTGAGGCAAAGGCTAGTATAATTTTGCTTTAATAACACTGTAAGACACACAACACGTGACGTTTGTCTACACCTTGTCTCATGGCATCCCAGCATTGAAACTGCTGCAGATACGTGACAAAACTGAACAGCGAGCCTATGAAGTGAATAACGACATACAACACTGACACTGACAACACAACTGCATTTAGAGCCAACTACCATCTGCCCACTCACTGAAATGTTGACACTACAACTTGTCTCCTAACTGAACGATAACAAGAGGATGAAGACTAAGGCAAGGCGGGCATGCCACAACACCACCCAGCTACCAGTACATCCCAATGTCTACGTTCCTACACAAACAGCAATCACACGTTCTCAATTCTCACAATCCGCACCAAGCTCGCCAAAACACCCCAAACATTATACATTATAAACCATGCCACAAGGAACCATCCCATCAGCTAGGTGATTTTGGCACATCTCAACAAATTCACCAAAATTTCAAACGCGCATTTGCCTCAAAATCACTGCATTTACTGTGGCACGCCCGTAGTAACAACAAGACAATAATGATAATGACAATTTCTTTGGTGTTTTCATTACAGCACAAAAACGCAATCCAGTTCATTACACAAACACAGACTCGGCATAAATAACACATTACTACAACCTCACAAACTGTTGGGTTTCTGTTTTTAATTTTTCCTCTCACCCCCTATTTTGGTTTTAATTCAGTCAATGGACACATCGTATAGCATACTAGTTAACATCAACTTTGAATATGTTCGACTTAAACTTTTACGTTTATTAAAATTCACTGGTTCTAGCAGTCGCAGCATAGCCATATGTCAAGGTGGATATCTCAATTTCTTGAGGAAGGGCCATTAAGATCTACCATCTTGCAGTCAGGATTCAATCATGCACTCACGCTTAATGCAGATAATAAATAACAGTAACTACAAATGTTTGTGTTGTACATGAAAAACTGGGTTTTTCGGTCATTTTGATTAAAAAGTACAACGTTTTAAGTGCTGTGGAGTCTTTATATCTTTATATTATGTCTTGTTTTCTCATAAGCGAACAGACAAAACGAATTCGTACATACAGTTTCATCTGCCTCACCTCAAATTACATCATCGTGCTGCCTTTGGGCTCTCCTACAGGCAGCAACAGCCATCTGGCACGACGTTCATACACTCTATAACAGAAGTATGTCATGTGACAGTGAACAACTCGGGTGGATAACTGGATATATATGAGTTAAGCAGCGGACTCGCGCAGTCCGTCAAAATACGCGATCAGTTCGTGGTTGGAAGTGACTCCTCCGAGTCCCGTACATTCCCAGTCCATGTCCGACATAGTGTCCGATCTCGACGATCTTCCGTGCCACGAGGCGGTACTGTCGCGGGCCAGCGACCGCGGCTCGCGACGCTGCACGGACCTCACCGCCTGCTGCATCTCTACTGACTCGACGAGTGCCGGGTCGATACTGCACGGACGGGCTCTTGATCGTGATGCGGTCAGACTGAGGGTCGCCGAGAGTGGGCGACCGAGCTTCGGAGGTAGTGGCGGCGGCGGTGGTGACGCATCGGCAACGTGGCCGACGGCCATCATCTCACGGTACGACGGGCCGCTAAACTCGGCAGCCGGCATCAGTGTTCGCATGCACTCAACACTCACCGCGTTCCGCTTTAGGGCGTCGTGCCCAATCCAGATCCAGTCTGCGTCCGCCGTGGAGGAACCGGAGTCCTTGGCGCGCGTTCGGCGCCGCCGTCGGACGACAAACACGGCACAGTTGACGACGAAGATGGCCAGCGCGACGCCGAAGATCACCAGGAGGACGTACATGGCGACTTCGAGGGAGCGACTTGGGGCGGCAGGGTGCGCCGCGGTGCCGCCAAACTGGGCGGCGTCGAGGCTCTTGACTGCCGGGTCTTTGCGGCTGACGCGGTCGCGGGTGGCGGAGTCGGCCCCGCTTTCCGAGCCGCCGCCGCCGCCGCGTTCTTTGCCAATCCACAGCTGGCCGGGGTTCTTCCACGTGTCGGCGTTGGCGTTGACGCGGGCGTCGCTCTGCGCCGTGCTGTCCACGATCTGAACATCGACGTGGGCGACGGCCACCTTGACGGCGGATGGCTTCGACACGGCTGCGCACTCGGTGCTCGGCGACAGCGTCACTCGGACGAGGTCTCCACGCCCCGACGCCACGGCAACGATCTGCGGTCCCGGAAGATGTGGACGTCGAGGAGGCGCAAGAGACACGATGCTCGAGTTGAGGGTTTCAACGCTGAACAGGTAGTCGGCTGGCGGCATTGACGAGAGCGGAAACAGAGTGCCGTCGTCAAATGCCAGCGAAACATCCAGCACCGCCTCCTGATCAAAGCAGAAACAGGCTGGTGAACCGTTACAACCCTCTCAGCAAGATTTCGGAAAAGCTGTTGCTCGGTAGTTTAGTGGTTATAGCGTCAAACCCGTGAACAAGTCGTCGCTGGTTTGCTTCTCACGCAAGCCACTTATGCACAAGCGAGTCTGCCACGAAGCAGTATAATTTGGTGCTGGTGGATGGGCAGTGATGCCTCGAAGCGAGGAAGGTTACCGTACGTCTGGCAGAGCAGTAACCACCTGCAGGCACTGGAACCAAATCCTATTCCGAAACGGTACCACTGTCTGAGGTGGCACGGCTCCTGAATATGAAATGCCGTACCACTGTTCAGACACAAGACGCAAACCAGTTTCACGAAAATGCTCTCACCAGCAGCAAGATTTTGAGGTAAAATGAACCGAACCTAATTTCATCAGGGGCCCATTGTGGAACTCATATCTCGATGTGCTCCCCTGATCGCAAGTTGCCTGGGGTATCCCAGGGGGAGTCCCTCCAGATTTCCCTTTCTCCTCCGGACTCTGTCACAATTTCTAGCCGTACCACTGTTTGAAACGTTCCAGCGCCCCTGCCTACCGTCTCAAAGGCCTAAGAGAGGGAGATACAGGACCAGAATAGCGCTCAAACTGCAACTACTCGAAGTACAACAAAGATCCATCTACACAAGATGCTGTCGTGTTTCAAATGGCGGAGCAGAGAAAAAAGTTTGTTTTCCAAGACGGTGAAAAATCAACTGCCAACGATCCTGCCAGCGGGAAAACGAGCGTGAAATGGAGTCAGATTTGCACACATAGCTATACAGCAGGGTTAAATGGCAGAAGTGCCGACGGGTAGTTCCTTCCAAACTATAAAAAAATTCACGCTATGATCCCATTCAAATTCGCAAGTCCAAGCAAAAAAGTCGTTTTGTGGGTGCTGATCAAACCTACCTCACAACCTGCTGCAATGTTTCCCGGCTGCTGAGCATCGCCGCCCCGTTATGTCTCACCAACCATTTTGTCCTTCAGTGTTTTGACACAGTTGGTTGGGCTACGTAGCCTGTAAAATTGTCCCTGAAATGACTTATTATGTGTCAGATGGGACGTTAAACCTTACTCACTTACTCCCTCCCCTTGGTTGGTACCAGGTTTCATCACCAGTTTATATGGGCACATGTGAATAACATGATGCTTAGTAAAAGAGAACATACAGGTGTCGAACTCATGACCTGACCACTGCCGCAGAAAAATGCCGAATACCTGAAGGTAGCTGTGCATCTGGTATGTCTTGGTGACTTGAGCAGCGATTGCTCCTGGGAAGTCCGACTTGGCTTTAACCGACAGCTGCACATTGGATACCAGTTCAACATCCAGACGATCAATGATGACGGTGTCCTCAATGACTGACAGACGACCGGTGCCAAGCATGCGGCCACTTAGAGAAATCACCTGTAAGCAACAAATACCATATCAGCAGATGCCTGTCTTGACACAATGGTATTTCCAGAATCATGGTGGTCTTGAATTCAACCACCACAATCGCAGTAACATTAAGTTACGCAAGACAGAATGGGCGTTGTCATTGCTGGATACCAAGGGATGGCTGACTTTGATGGAAGCAGACTGGGCAATGGAGAATGTGCAGTATGTGGTATGCGGTACGTTTTCGTTAATAATTGTTTACTTTAGCTTAATGATTTTAGTAAAAGTTACGTCCGAAAAATTTGCAGAATTAAACCCGCAAAGTGTCAAGTATTTTACCACATTGTGTAACTTTACTGCAAGTGGCACGGCAGTATTCGTCAAGAAAAAAAACACATATAATTTGTCAGTAATTTCGATTGGGGAACCGAGTTTTGTGGACAATACGGCTCCAAACGCAAAAAAACCACAACACAGCGTGTGAGGAAATTGTAGTAGAGACACAAGCAGCGAAAGAATTCAAAGGAAGAATTACAACGAATTCACACTGACCCACTCGCACCATTTTTGGGACATTATGTCATCCAGCCTTTTTCTGAAGGGGTTGAACCACCCTGATCTCATGGCAAATGCTCTTCAGCACTAACACAACAAATAGTTAAATAAGATGCAGTGCATCAAACCTGTATCTCAGTGACACCAGGCTTAAGGCCATCGACAACGGTACCACCTCGCAGTCTGGCCACCGACTCATCACTCAGACGAATCCTATCACGCAGCAGGTTGGTCAGTCGAAACAGCGCCTTGCGATGAAGCATGTACGGAGGAGATCCGTGTCGGATGTCTGCCATCACAAAGCGAGCGTAGACGTCGACTGTTGCCGACTGGTAGAGCGGCCGGCACGTCTGCATGCCGACGTAGCCGAAGCCAACCGATGCGGAGTCTGGGCTGCTACTTGCCTCCGATGCCGATGACACGCTGCTGCTCTTTACGTCCACAGTGGCGCTGTAACAACACATCCACAGCTAAAAGTCAGTCCTCCCAGACTCCACAAAAGTCCATGCCCATCTCCATTCTCAGACGAAAGCAAGTAACAAAAGCGATTCTAGTGTCCGATAATGACAAGTCGTTTCACTGGCACTGTGGAAATACAGGAAAGAGCAGTGGAAAAGATGATTCACCGACTCGGAACATACGGACGCTGGGCTTTCGCCATTACAGGTCTGTGCGCCCGAAACAGCCTACTGGATCCTGTCCGTAACCAGATTGCCATTAAATCCATTTTTCAGGCGCTCGCTAAAAACATTTCTGTTCGCACTGTACTAGAGCAACTGAGCGCTAGTTGCTGTTAGGGGGTTCTGACGACGATGTGCTACACAAATACACACAGTGACGTTGACAATAAGGCAAGATTGCAACCTAGTTGTGAGTTCCACTGTGGAGTTGGACACGGTGACGGGCACCTGCCAGCCGATGAATCTTCCGAGCCGAGCGTCGGACACTTCGACGTCGAGTGGCAACTCCGGAATCCAGACGCGGAACTGGATGAAGCGCGCGTGTCGTCCGTACTTGACGATGACCGAGGCTGACGACGATCCACGCGTCTCGGTTCCATCGAGAAACACGAAACCACACGATTCCGACACCTTCAAAATACACACATACAAACACCCGCTAGAAGTTAACATCAGCAAGAAGAGGATTCCGCATAGACAGCAAAGTCCGTCCTGGGGGAGCTCATTCCCTTTATTCCTTTGAGCCTCTGAGGGTTGAGTGAGTGAGTAGAGTTTAACGCCCCACTCGACACAATATAGGTCATTTTGGAGGCAGATACACCCTGGGAGTCTTGTACATCTCCTATTCAGTAATGGATGACCAGCGACATAAACAACCCCCTCATCTCGCATTGCTTTTTGTTCACAATGGCCCTAAAAGGGATGGAGCCAGCTCCTTACCCGCAATAATGGGGAGGGAGCAAAAAACTCAAAGGGGGCTCATTTAAGTTTGTGATGCCAGCGCCAAAACA
>Ga0056116_1000576_pt1 | contig 12785 bp, 10 predicted proteins | sample WorMetOlspDAHAB2_FD_67352 | JGI IMG/M metagenome (GOLD analysis project Ga0056116, IMG submission 67352) | Marine gutless worms symbiont microbial communities from Max Planck institute for Marine Microbiology, Germany - Olavius sp. DAHAB.2 ...
GCACGCACAGCAGTGGGACGGACGACGATCGAGTGTTGCGTGCGCTGGTGCGCAACGAGATGTGCTGGCTCAGATACTGCGGAGATAACGTCTGCTGAGTCTTGAACGTCAGCACGGCCAACTTATAGTTGATGCGCTGTTCAACAGACAGCCAGTGCAGCGTCTGGAGCAGCGAGTTGACGTCTGACCATCGAGGCGCTTGTAGAACGATACGCGCCGCGTTGTTCTGGACTCGCTGGAGCTTCTGATTTTCTGAATGGTGCTGGATGGAGCGCCGTGCAGCACAGAGTTGCAGTAATCGATTCTAGAAAGAATCAGGATGCATGCAAGCGTCTGTGCTAGGTCCAGCGTCAGTAGATGGCGTATGTGGCGGATCGCACGCGCGTGGTAATTGCTACGGCTGATCGCGCTACGGCTGACGCGTGGTTATCGAAAGTCAGGCGACGATCGACAGTGACGCCCAGAACTCGCATCGAATCTGCCACCATTTAGCAAAACTTCCATAGTAGGCCTGTGAGCCTATTTTTGTATAAACGCAGATACATATCCCATTGTCCCTTCCGCCAGGTGCGCTTCTTATAGCCCAACCAACAGTGACAAAGCATGATCGTGTTAAATCGTGTTTTATCATCAAGTCTACAACACCGATTTCGAAAAAATTCTAAAGCAAAAATAAACGCAGAGAGTTAGTTAGTTACCTGTCGCCGCTGATAGACTTCGTCTACGCCAAATGACGTGCATCCGATAAACTCGCACCTGCTGCAATAGTACGAACACCAAAGACCATGATCACACAGCGTGCACAAGCATTTTCTCGCAATATCTCTTTATTCGATGATTAATTTATGTCGAGCATATTTCACAAACATGTACAATCTCGTAACAAACTCAACAAGCGCCAGTCTGCCGTGAAAAAATGCAACATCTACATTATTATATTCCACATTATTATATTATAACACAGTGACGCAATTTCCGTGATCACTTTTTATGAGCGTGTTGCTTGCCCCTGAATGCATTATCAGCAATTAGAGCAATATTACTGTGTATAGCATAGACACACTTAACTGCGAGGTAGAGAAAACACGTGGTACTTTTACACTTCTCATGCAGGTCAGCTTTTTTACTTTTCACATTAAATTAACCATGCAAGAATACAACACGAGTAAGAACGACGTTTTACACTCACTGTCTGGCGGTGTCTCTTCTCCATGCAGACACATACACGCGCTTTGTGTAGTCTTCATCTAGCAGCTCACTGTCGACAATCACAAGCAAACACGTCAATGTGTATATTCCGTGGCTCATTTTATATTACTGCGATATTTTAATATTTTATATTACTGTGATTTTGTATTTCTTTGCTGGAGATTATAAGTGTCGACTTACTTTCCTGCCCGTTTTGCTCATGATGTCTCTAGTTTTTGCTATTGTCACTGCTCTGCTTTAATGTAGCCTAATTGTTGTGCCATAAGCAAATGAATAAATATCATAAATATCATATCTTACTATCGTACCTCGCCGACGAATTCCTCTGGCCCTCGGACCTCGAGGCTCGAGGTCGTCTTCGCTCAGCGTCATTAGCACTGATTGTCCGTCGTACACGCACAGTACTGTCGTCGACAGTTGGCGCTTATCGAGTTTGTCCATCGTCTCCGCTGCCTGTGTCTAGAACGAACTTCGCCGTCCCTGTGAGTTTTCTGCAGCTCGTCCGAAGACTCATCTTTTCAGTCGTTCCTTTCCCGACTTTCTGTATAGTTCATATGAAGCGACTTCTACGTCTTGCTAATTATCGGACCCTTTAATCGCTTCTGTTACTTACTTATCAACTTACTTGCTTACAAACAGTTCAGTGGCCTATATTTCAGGACACATCCAGCCTGCACTGGTCTCATTAAGTAAGTAAGTGAATGTCAGGCCGACTCACAATGAGAATTTTTCGCGGAATAATGGATCAGCGGTGCCACGAACGACGTCTGTCTTACAATGGGTCTTCCTTGTCTCGTCCGGCATCAGACAAACCTTCAATCCAAGCACAACAAATTATAAGCGGTTTTGACAGTCAATTCGGCAAGTGCTAAGCTTGTCAATATCAAAAACGCATAATGCGCTAAGTTGTGTATAATTTGCAGATCGACATCCAAAATTTCCAAACACATGGTTTTGTTTGTGGTCACCTACAAAAGAAATTTATTTTTGCTCATTTTATTATATGATTTCCCGCAGTGGCGGATTCATAGGGGGCTGTGAGGGCGGCCGCCCCCCATATTTCTCTCAGAATTTGTTTCTGTAAGTCGCCTTTTCCCGTATAAAACGCGCATAGTTCATAGTTCATATAGGCCTATGGGTATATTTGCGATAAAGTGCAACGAGGCCGCTCCCTACAAAATTTCTGGATCCGCCATTGATCACCGTTCTAAATTAGTGCAACGATTAATTCCGTTTTGCCATAATTTCCTCGTTTGCCCCACAAACGTTAACGACAATATTCTCACAACTTAATATAAATCAAACAAGTAAAAACTTTTTATTTAAACGCTATGCAGATTTACTTACAGTAATCAGTATGCCAAAGCAAAAAAGGCAAATACTGTAGGCTATAAGTGCAGTCAATGGTCATGACTGTGACCAGACAATAAAAATTAAGTCTGGCTTTTAGCAATGCTTTAAAATAAGTAACGGACAGTAACCAATAATACAGAACCAGGTCAGATTATAATATCGCACTGCTGTAACTGTTAAATGAAGTTTCAATGGCAGTAGACATACGTACTTGTTTAACCGCTAATCTTCCTAATTATTAGGCCAACCCGTCTGGGGCGAGATGGATTAAATTAAAATCCCTCCATGCATCTCAAAGAGAGGCTCCCGGGCTACCAACAGCAGTCGGGGCTCTTCAGCACCAACACTGAGTGTATCAGAATGACATATATGTTAACTTATTGTCCGGCTTATGAAGCGTCGAGTGAGACAGAAATTACAACACATTACTTCCATCATCTCTCCGATATACAGGGTGGCACCCAAAAGTAAGTCATCTTCAAGAATCATCATTTGATCGTATTAAAACCCGTCAGTGAGGCTAGGCTTTTCAACAATTTTGAATGTAAAATGAGCACAACAATATTATAAGTTTGTATTATCTTTCGAATGCAGCGTACAGGCAGACGTGGTGACTGTGTGTGATCCACATCTGAGCGCTTAGTGGTCGAGGTACTGACGACAGGCGCTATACAAATCCACTTTTCTTTCCTTTTTCCTTTATTAAATATTCTATATGTGATCTAATTTGTGACGTCATTAGTTGTTGTGTTTGAAGATGTGACTTGGCTAAAGTAATAAAATAATAAAATCGTGATTGAAAAAGGCAAAATAGAGTAAATATAAAAATCCTAGAAGTTTTTTAAAACATAAATCTCCAGCTAAAATGGTTTAGAATGGAATACACAGCTTGCTAAGGCGAGCTGATGCCAGAAAGAGTGTTGACACCATTTACCATATGTGATTTATATTGGAATTTTGTGGGTCATGCATAGTTAATGACGTCAAAAAGTAGGTTACGCACATAATAATTTCATACAAACTAATAATGTTATATAGTGCTTAACTGATACTTTAATTTGACGAAGAAAAGTAATCTCATTTGCAGGGTTTAATACGATTTAATACGAGTTTTTGATAATTTGACTTTTTGGTCCACCCTGTATATATCCAGTTCTCAAAATTCAAAACCTGGATCAAACCGGTAGATGAACACGAGATAGCCTACATACATATAAATAAGAGTGCATCAGAACTCAGCAACTCAAAGAACAAGTAATGGCAGTATTCAGCTTATTATGAGCACTGCTCTGTTTTATTACGCCTATACCAATTAAGCTGAAAGATCAAAGTGATTTGATATCAATATTTAATTAGTTACGCTAAACACCGTTAAACGCAGGAAATTACGAATACTACCAACTTTGACGTATACGTCGAAATTGTCGTCATCGTGCTGCAATAGATTCTTGCCGTTAATTACTACAACAAAAATTAACAATAATGGTTCTTTAAAAACTATACGAACTAAAATCAGTCCATCAGCTGCGTGTTGTAGGACACTGGGGACAGTGTAGCTTTAGCTTGCTTTTTTCATAAAAATTCCACCTTTTCGCCTTGGTTTGTTTGCTGATTTGTCAGCGGCTATAAAAACTAATGGAATTAACACTACATTTATAGACTTTGCATAGAATCAGCAATGTCCGAATAGACTCAGTCGTTCTGTCGATGCAGAAAAATAGCAGTTACATTAAGTAACAGTAAGCGAAAATGAAATAATCTGGAAATCGTTTAACCAACAGCCAAAAACGTTCCAAATAGTACTATTTTAAATGAATGCAATTTTGCCTGTGCTATTTATGAATGTCAGTGAGGTTTTATATTGATAGTTTGGAAGGAAGGAAGTAGGCTCCAATGCATAAAACCCGAAAGACTGTCCTGTACGATCGAGTTATCTTAATTCGACTTAATCCGTTATTTCGAAAAGTCAGCTGGCAATTTACGATAAAGTTTTCTCACCATTAATGGTTAGAATTCCACCACCAGCTCGTAAAGACAGCCTCAGCTGACCTGCAACCGACACGAGATATGCATGGTGTATAATATAAAGGTGTGACAAGAAAAAAAACGTATAAACAAGGCATATGAAACTTAATTATACAGCGTACTTTTTGCAATCGTAAAGTTTAAAGTACTTCCTTACTCTGTTTGATATTTCATAATCACAAACAGCAGAATGCCGTCAACACAGAATATTCGTTTAGGAGCACAGGCCTACTGCAGCCAGTTATAAGCTAAAGGCTCGCGTTTTAGCATTGCTTTTCATCTTTTAGCGACTTTTATTTTTGGTTTTAACCTATTTTGGAGTTAATTTAAATTTAGCGTGTGTTAACGATTCAGTATTTACGCTTTTTTATTTTGATGTTTCTGTTATGAGCACTTTACGAATTTGTTAACGACGACGATGACGATTAATATTTTTGGATTATTTTCAAGATTACACTCTTGCCGGCAACGAAGGGGTATTTTAGCCCCAGGGTTGTTTTTGCAAAATCTCACTTATTTATCAGCGGAATGTGACAGCTGTTTTTGTGACACTGTTACAGAATAACTTGGGCGTCGGAGACAAGTGACGGCAACGGCGTCATTATTATCTATTTCCGGTTTTTCTCTACATGTCTGTAAAGTGAACTTTTGTATGTCGGAAAAAAACAGATGTTGCAGACGTGAATGGCTATGAGAAACGCACGTAACGTTGACAAATGTAATAGCTTTGAATGCTATTCGCCGCAGAGTTCAGCTAAACATCTTCGAGCATTTTCAACATGACTGACACGAACCATGCAGTAGTGGGCGCTGAAATCGCGAGACCTGACAACGCGGCACCAGATCAAACAGATCGCAACGGGTTGAACATTCGTCGGCCCAAGAAAAATTTTAACGAGCTGAACGATAAGCGAACGAATTAAATCCTGTTTGTCGATTCAACAGCGGCGCTTATGGCTGATTGCACGCAGTTTCTGCGTGCAATCAGCCATTCTGTAGGCGCTCATACGGAGTCCCTACAGCCGCGGGTCGACAACAGCAGCAACAACAACAGCAGCGAGGACGAAGACGAGAACAGGCAGGCGCCTGTACCAGCGGCGCCAACTTCAGGGGCATCGGAATAGGCAACGGCAACAACCTCGGACGACTGTTGCGAAGTGTGCATAGTGGCGCCACGTGCTGGCTCCGCACTGGTGCCGTGCGGGCATAGAACACGTAGACAGTATACAAGACGACGCAATGATGACAAAGAAAAACTTTTAGAAATTGATCTATTAGTCAATCACACAATCAATCACTATTTTATAGTGCGCCCAAACGTTGTCCATAGAGCTGGCCAACTTAGTCTGCCGCGCGTAGAAATAAGTATAACAGAAAGAAATAGAACTACAAACATAAAACCGATGAGCAGCTCATAAAATACTCCCTGAATCAAACATGAACTTGTAGTAAGCATCTACTCGAACACAGAAACAAGTCTCGCAATGTCAGGTCTCGCGTTTTCAGTCGCCCCGCAGTAGTAATATCTGATCATATTTGGCACTTAGCAAGACCGTGTAGAAAGCTATTTTATAGCTTCTGCGCATGGTAAAGTTTACGGTATGCATACCAACAGTGTGCGACAACTGGTTAAGCATCAAAACGATCACTAAGAGAGCAAACTGGAAAAAGTTTTTAATGGTGGAAATTGTTGTCGCCCATTGTCAATCTAAGCCGCATGTATATAGCTTAGTGTATAGGCCTGTTTTAGATTATGAACGACAACAATATTTGGAGAAATAGCTAAGTCCTTACCACTTCCGGATATAGCCCGCCATCTTGGATATTCTACAGAGAGCACTTCCAAGACGTCATTGATGGAGTTACACAGTCGGCTGTAAACGAAGCAACTTTCGAAGTACTGTACAATGCATCGGTGGTGACTAAAACGCAGCTAAGTCTAGGTTGTGTTAGTTATCGCTAAGATTTTAGTATTTCCGGTGACGTCACAAATGACGCAGAGGTCAAATGATATGTACAGTGAGACAAACGTATAGAAAAGTTATGCACGCATCAGGCCCAAAAAATTCGTGTCAATATCTGGAACGGTTCAAAAGTTATAGCCTAGCAGTGATGGTGGGGGAAGTAATTTCCCCCTCCCTCACCACCCTGCCGGTTTACGTCGTCCAAATTCTGTTGCCAGCCACAGGGGTTAAATTAGTTAATGGATTCGTTTTTTTTCACAAGAATTTCAATCCTACAGATATCTTTGGACAAACCTCGAGACGTCATTGATGGAGTTACAGAAGCCGGTTTCTCAATATTCGTTGCAGCGGCATTTGTACTTCTCGTAATGTCAGCATCACTAACAGGAGGATGCGGAGAAACTGTGCCGGCGCACTCCGTTGCCATGACAACGTTCTGCTGCTGCTGCATTTTAAGGTTTTCTTGCGATCTAGCCGCTGATGACTCTGATGTTGAACATGACGTCACTGAATCATTTGAAGAAGTTGACGAATTCATGTCCAGCGTGTCTGCAACGCGCGGATATCTTTCGTCGCACGATAATGCAATAATTATTGTAAAATTGTGAAGCGTTATAGCGTCCATCCAGGCACGGGCTTACGGTTGCAATTAGCCTACAATAAACTTTGCTGTGGTTGGCCTACAGACGCACAACGACTGCAGTGTATTACATTACAACGTCTGCTGGAGACGTAAAAGGAGATAAGTCTTTTTATCTACTCTATTCGATAACACCGATAAGTAAAACAACATTAAACAGAATTAATGTTACAAGCTTTGCAAACGTAATCATGTGAGCTGTACTGATTCGGAATAAGGGCAGTCAGTCTCACGCTAAGAAGCATGCTGCATGCTATACGCCTATACCGCTTGCATGTTTCTCTGCGTGCGTATGATTGTGCGTATGATTGTGTGTGTGTGTGTGTGTGTGTGCGTGTGTGTGTTTGTGTTAACAGCATTAATAAAAAGAAAGTTAAGAATGCAGCACACACTTGAGTTTTACAAGCGGTATGCGGCAGTGTTCGCCTGATGTTTCTCGCCTTTTGTTTTGAGATAGCCGTGAGGTGGGGGATGGAAACAGCAGCCAGTGCGTCCTATGCGGCACCTTTACCCTTGCGCGGAGACACAGTAATGGCAGGCGTTGCTTGCGTGCGCAGTTTGTCAACAAAGAACACAGACTGCTAAACAGCGTATAGACAACGGTCGGTAACGTGTTTGCGATAGCACAATAGCTGTCTTATGAACTGGTGATAATGTAGGTCTGCGGTCCCGTTGTGTCGGCTTGACAAGGAATTGACAGTATGCAGCCCGTCACGACAACAAACAAGCAGCTCCGCAGTCTCACCAGTTCCCAGACTGAAACATATGTCCGTCCACTCAAAACGAACCATTTCACCCACTGCGAAAATCATACGTTGTACCTTTTTTTCTTTTGCATGGTATTTTTACGGGGAGGGAAAACTAACTCCACAGAAGATCATCAACAATAACATGAAATATAAGCGCAAAAGAAAAAAAAATAAAGTTAACGCCGATGAATACAGAACGTTTAATAAATTGTTGACTGAATTACAATACGGAACGCATTTTCGTTGCGTCGTTCTCGGTATTCAAACCTTGCTCGCAAATGGCACTAAAGCAAAACGATAAGCGTCACTTCAGATTGAGATGAAATTTTATTTCATCAGGCTGTTTAAAGACATGGCCAACTTACACCACCATGAAAAATCTAACAGAATGCGTAGTACAGTGCAGCACATTAGATCCATGCAATACCGGTAATTTAAAAAAAATCGACATTTTACGGAATCCTTGTTACGAAAACGTGACACAAAGTCAACGTCAATATAGGCCTACTTCTAACGAAATATACAATTGTCTCAATAAGTAAATACTTCGTAAGTTTGTATGCATCAAACATGCGATGCTAGTGTGAACAAAATTTAGGCTACCTGACATTGCTCCAAATTCGGATATTCTGTAAGCCGACCGGCGAACGCTTGTCCAATAAATTACGTCGAACTATGTATCGTATGTGCACAGAAAGAACACTGACATGCAACAGGTGCGCGCAAGTGTTAAGTACCGCTGACGAATGACGACTAATTGTTGTGTCAACACCTATAGCGAATTTCTTAAACTGTACGAGTGACACATGTGGCGAATTATTCGAGCGCTGAACGGAGGAACGGAGGCGGTTAGATGCGGCAGCGTACATCTTGAATACAGCCTGCCCTCGGCCGACAGCAGTAGCCTATACTGCGCGGAACTCTTGCTATCATTGTCGTAAAGGCTGCGCAACGGAAAGCTTGCTGGCGACAGACGGCATTGGGCACGCTAGACTTGTCTTTTGTCCTTTTGTCGGCCAATAGACGATAAGTTTCGCCATGCACGTGCGTATCATTTGTGACGGCGTGACTGACTATCTTTGTGCCATTGTACGTCATGCAAAATGCAACGGCACAGACTGGCCTGCCGTACCGCTGGCGATGCTGTTACTTTAAGGTTTACCGACACGTATCTTATATTACGGTGGTCACTAAGCAACATTTATATGCGATTCATAATATAATGAGTATTCCACTGAAGGATTTATGGCTTTGGCAATTTGAATCAATAACGGTTTTACTCGAACTTTAATCATATATTCGCACAGACTGGCCCCATCTTTGGACCTATTGCTTTCACCTACTGCTTACTCGCAGCTAAACGCACAACCGTGTTTTATATGCTTTATGAAATACTAACTTACTTATTTAATTTACAGACTAAAATCTCGCTGTCTTCCATAGGCTACATTTCACCACCAATAAAATTTAGGTCCCTACCGCTGGCGATGCCAGCGGTAGGGACCTAAATCTTAGACACGCGGCACCCTTTTTGTGCCATATAATTAGCCCACAGCTCCCGTAACTCTTCTATTTTATGCACTGTAGGCCTATGTTAATGTTTGTTGTGCGATTATTGCATTTTGCTGTCTAAGGCCTTCTTTTAACTTTTTAATCTGTAACAGTTGGTGCGATTAATTGGCACGTAAGCCTATTTCATTTCATTACACGTCGTTGGGCATAAAAACGTCGACGATCAGCGATGTGAACAATTAAGCAAGAAGCGACAGTGACCAACAAGACATGCAGTAATTAAATCGCCTATAGTTGTCCTGCAATCCTGCAGTCCATACAGTCATTTATCCACTCTGTGCGTACAGGTTGGTACAATAAATAATTTATAGTCACCTCCGAATTATAAAAAAACTAAATCCCATTGAAAACCCATCGAATATATGTAACGTCATCAATTACTGTGCTTCAAGCTTCGATTTGGGTGAAATAAGTGTAATTAAAAACCTGAAAAAAAGAAGAAAAAATTGAATCAGAGAATTTTTTTACATGAATTCCCATCTATATGATAGTTTCGGAGTGAAACTCATATAGCCCGCTAAAGCAAACTGAGGCAAGAGAGAACACTTGCACAATTAGCTAAGCTAATTGCGGCTCTGCGACTCACGCAAAACAATTGACGTCACAAATTAGGTCACCCTTGTAATATTTAATATTAAGCGATAATATTGCAGTGCTTGTTTGACACTTTACGTTGACTAACATGTAATCACACTGGCAGAGAATAATATACGATTTAATACGCTATACTGATAATTCGGTAGTGGTTTAGTTAGCCTACTTCTTGGGCCACCCCCTGTATGTTTATATTAACATGCTACTTGACTTGATCTTACTTGACTTTTTGTCAGGCTACAAATCTTGACATAATAAATGTCCTCTTTCACAAAACATGTCCGCAGAGTGTGCCAAACTCCATCTAAGAGACAACCGGACGGACGAACTAACGAACAGACGCCGGAAATAGAATTTGGTGCATTCTAACTTTAAAATGTGACATTTGGTGGCAATAACTTTAATGATTTTCCTGATAATCAACTGACCAAAATTCGTGTATTTATTGGTTGATTCCGGATTTTTATCTCCCCTTAATTTTCTATGAAGCATCGTCGTTCGTCCCCCATAGGATGGACGCCCCTGACAGACACAACGGACAAAGAGACAAACGAACGAACGAACAGACGGATGAAGAGACGAGTCTAGCCTAACTAGCCTAAAACCGAGATACAATGTGCAATTAAATTTGACCGTACCCTTCCATAGCCACTATATTCGTATAACAATTATTCCAACAATATTACAAATAAAGTGGGTTTAGGCCTACTGTCAATAATTCAAAGCGTCTCATAGCTTTTTTTGCGAAAAAGAAACCGATAGATTCCAATGTTGCTTTCGTAAATACGGGTTTCGTGAGAAGCTATTCGCTGAATCATCAGCATTGTAGGCCAAACATCAACATAATCAGCTACAGACAAAATACGAAACATAATTCGCACACGGCGATAAAACAGAAAGAGTGGGCCTAACAATTAACGTAACAAAACTATTTAGGACCACATAGCTCAGCTGTGAAATGGTGCTATTAAAGTTTGCTACTTGGCGTATACGAATAGCTCGTTTTCCGTTTCCCTTTTGACGAAATCTTGTTACATTATCGCGTGCACATTTCGCAAAAGGGAAAGAGCGAAGTACTATAACTGCGTTACAGCTATGCATAATGCGCTAATGTTAGCGTACACTTTGTACGACATACGCGCTGCATATTGCCTATAGCCTAGGGAACCCAGTACACGGATGTCGCGGTTTCCGTCTGTCTAATACGTCGTCGTCTGTCCCGTACCTGCGCCTAAAACGAAATTGAAAAGCGCCCAAAGTCCTGAATAGGCAGTAATATTGCCTGTGTCACATGTAACAATTTTGGTGCCATTTGAAGGTCAACGGGTAACAAGGCCATTGTAACAAGGCCGATAAATACCGAGAGGGAAAATTCGACATTACTAATTCCGTTTAATTCTTATGCGTCGACAACACCAAACATTTTTATCGTGTCGGGTGTAGCGTTAAACTCTACTCACTCACACGAAACATTAACACAAATTTCCATTTCGCCACTACAGCATGCAGGGTGACCCCAAAAAGTACGTCACTACAGAATCATTGATAAATCGTTTTGAAAGGCTGCCAATTACATAATATTTTCGGTGAAATTAAAAGTGTCACTCAAGAACTATAATGTTATCACTTGGTATTGAATATTCTATGTGTGACCCTATTTCTGACGTCAAATTGTGTGTGAGGCGTAAACTGCGATATACGTCATATAACGTAAATGATTCCAGCGCTACTTCATTCATCATTTTGACTTCGTGAGCTGTGAATCCCACGTCGAAACCATTTTTAGATGGAAATACACGTAAAAATTTCTCTTATTTCCATCTGTTATCCTTTTCCAGGTTTAAAATTGCAATTTTATCATATATTCACTTATCTTTCCCATATTGCAGCTTCAAACACAGTAATTGATTACTTCACAAAGTGGTTCACGTATAGAATATTTAATACCAACTGATAAAATATTGGTGCTTCATATTCTGGACAGCGTCGGCCTCAGGATTTGCGAGATCAATGGCAACGAAAAACAAGAGAAAATCGTTCGTTTTAATCACAAATGACACAAAAGCTGACAGTTACATAAAGAAAATCACTGTTCGTGGTAATACCATGTCGTTACAATTTTAGAGCTCGTTTGAGCTCGTGTGAAGTGTCACTGTTATTATGTGTTTTTTTTTGCGTTTCTTTTTCATAGTTTGTTATTAAATTTTCGCTTCATGCTATGTTGCCGCTTCTGGCGAATAAAGATGAATATAAATGGTCTGAATTATTCAGTTTGATGACTATTATTTACTGCGGGCATACTGCATGGCTAAGACCTGTTCATATGGCGACACGGTGTATATAGGTCAAAGTGCAAAAGTGAAGAGAAAATCTTCGGTTTAAAAATCCGACTTTCACAACATCACTAAATACGATTTATATTCCGAACTGGATCTTTCGCATACTTTTTGTACCCGCATCCGATCGGGGTCCGAATCGGGGGCCTCGCCCCCCCCTCCCGTTTCCGTCCCCGAAGACCAGCACCCGATTCTGTGAAAGGTTGTTTCTCAGAAGCAGCAAGTTGCTGTGAAAGCGCCGTCTTTTGGGAGCGGGGACTTTTCGGAAACAGTGGTGTACGGCACGGCACTCATATGCGCCTCCGAAATGACCTATATTGTGTCGAGTGGGGCGTTAAACTCT
>Ga0056116_1000579_pt1 | contig 12755 bp, 6 predicted proteins | sample WorMetOlspDAHAB2_FD_67352 | JGI IMG/M metagenome (GOLD analysis project Ga0056116, IMG submission 67352) | Marine gutless worms symbiont microbial communities from Max Planck institute for Marine Microbiology, Germany - Olavius sp. DAHAB.2 ...
GCGATTGGTGACTTTGAGACTAGACTGAAGCTGCGGGTGAAGGAGAGTGACCACCGATGAGGATCGGGTGGACCTGGAAGGCTGGATAGTGATGAGATCACGAAGGTATTGTGGAGAGGAATGCTGGAGAAGCTTATAAGTAGTGAATGCAATTTTATATTCAATGCGTTCTGTGACCCTTAACCAATGGAGAGATTTAAGAATGAGGACAGCGTCAGATGATCTAGGAGCAGCAACAACAGCACGGGCAAGAGAGTTCTGGATGTGTTGAAGGCGATTCAATTGAGTTTTTGGAAGACCACAGTACAAGGAATTGCAGAAATGAAGTCTTGAGTGAACAGAAGATGTGCCAATGGTCTTAGCAGTATTGAAGTTTATGACTGAGCGGATAGTACTAATAAGTAGCATATTTATTCGGTTTACATGTGTAGTTACAGAAATACCTATAACAAGTGAGACTTTTTCACAAAAAAGTGCTTTAATGGTTTCCATTATTACAGTAGTGTCGTTACTTGTTGTTAGCGTTAAAATCTCTGTCCTTATACATGTGGTGCAGTGACTTTATTGAAATGAGCATGATACAGTCACGTTGCTATGCTATTGGGCTACTATTTGTAAATAAAGAGTGAGATAAAATACCGAGTGGTACCAAGTTACTCTGCCGATCGTATAGCTCAACTGGTGCAGTTCTACGCACAACAATGGGCAGGTATAATTAAGTTTAAAACGTAACACTTCTACATGGCACCTGCCCGACGAGATGGCGCAGTTGAAGTTTCTTCTACTAATGGTTTTTAATCATGATGCATTGTTGCCGCTGACAACTTGCTTTAGTTGTACTTTCGGTTATCCTGCTTATGTCCCATGCCGTTCTCGGGATTGGTAGAATGAGCGTGCACCTCGTTTCCGACTGAGTATTGCATAAGACGATTAATTGCGCCCTTTGTAATAAAAGTAATAATGATAGGCATATTTGCAAAGCGCCATAACGTGGTAACTTCAGAGATGCTGAAGTTACAACCTTTTTCCATTCTTTTCTATCGTTCAATTTTCTCTTATGCATTTCCCACCGAGTAATATTTTCAACTAAGTACTACTAATATCAAACTGTTTAAAACAACATACTTTCTGTAGGCATGCTGTTTGTGCTGAAACTACCGTTAAATACTAAGTAACTCTGTTGTTGCTGCATTAAATGAGTTCATTGCGATGTTTGTGTTTCAACTGCCAGAAACACTGTGCCCGGTCGATGGCCGAGTTACGCCGTCGATATAAACCGTCACTATTTCAGCACATTGGAACATTCTCGTCTTTAAAGGGAAAAGTGCAGAAACTTAAGGTTAGCTGTTGATTACACTTTTTTAATTTGCGAACACCTTAGTGCTATGTATTCATGTTGCAGTTGATTTTATTCTGAGTTTCAGCCTCCTGTGATTTCAGGAGCCGTAGAATAACTTAATAATCCCACCTCGTTTCCTTGCCGAGTGTCATAAAAGGCGTCAGAACCAGAATTGCTATTTGTGTTTGTCTGTATAGCTGTTTGTCTTTGTTGAGTTGTGTATTTTTTCCAGTACTGTTTATGCATATTGCCGGTATCAGTCACTGTCAGACCGCCACCAAAGTGACCTAAACTGTGTCTGGTTCGGCATTAATCTGTGCCCTGTCAATCAGTCAGTTCGACTGTTTCACTGTTTCAACATAAGTTGCAGTGTTACAGCTGTGGAATAATCTGCTGCTGGACGTCATACAGCCAACTCAGCTTGTTGCTCAAGACGGTTTTTATTTAGCAGTGGTACCATAGTGCATTGTGAATCGTCTTTAATTGCACTCTAGAAATACTCGTATTTAGTTACTTACAACATGTGACCTGGCGAGTGACAATCACCATGGAAAGTAGTAATAACGGTTCAACAACATGTCTCGTATGAATTTCTCTGGATACGTAGGACACGTGACTATATTTAGTTGAATGCTTACTACTGCATGCTCTTGGTAGTACGGTTAGGATTAGATTTAGTGTCTGGTTGGTTAGTGGTTATGTACACGTGTTTATACTACTTTCCGTTGTCATTTTCACTCTCCCCTGTGACCTGCACTTATATATTCTGTTGTTGTGTGATACACTGAAGGACAAAGATTTCGGGAAAGGACAGATGCATCGTCCGCACGTGAACCCCAACGCCGAAGTATCAACCACGCTGAAGATATACGATCACTACAGTCTCGATCGAGCGTACATGGGCGAAACGTTCTTCTGGTCGCTAATGCCACTACAGGGAGACACTGTCAGCTTTAAGTTTTCGCCCCCAGTGCATATTGAGAGGTAAAAAATGTTTCTGGTTGACATGATGCTTACATTGTGACATTTTAATAAATATCCTGTGAAATTCTACCGTTAAGACTATATTATTAACTATAAAATGATATTGCTTCAGTTTTAATCAATAAATCTGATGACGTGCCACCCCTTATGGTATTTTCCCGTATGAAACGCGTATAGTTCATTATGTGCATTTGTGACAAATGATGATGGTGCTGATACGTTGTCTTCCACCCCCTTCCTTCAAAATCGCTGGATCCACCACTGATGGCCACTTAGCTGTCGATATTGTTCTGCGTGGAATAGCATTCGACCCTTGTTAGACGATTGCATCATGTTCCGCATCTAATGATTATTTGTTAATAATAGATGTTTCATTGTTGCTATGCCAGTTCATTTGGATAATTCGGCTTCGTTTTCGGCACGAACATGTCTTCTGCTGTGTAGGTATCTGTTTCGCAGTGGCAACCCGGAACATCCCGGCGACAAATTCTACAACACGTCGGTGCAGGTGCTTTCCAGCTCGCAGTCGAGCAAATCGGGTCTAGTCGACAAAGACGAACATATGACCGAATTCCCGCTGACTGAGGACAGTTTCTATGTCATTAACCATTTTAACCACGACTCCGGCATCGCGGAGGGAACGCTACCAGAATGGCTCGGTCCCGTCGATGTCCTGCGCTTATACGTTCAGTATCCGAGTACATCTTGGGCCATTTTGAACGAGGTGGGCTGCAGTTGTATAGTATCGAACACACCAACTTTTGTGCGTTCATTTCAGATATTTATAACGTTTGCTTTTTGGCAGTGAATCGAATCTTTCCTGCAGGCCCTGATGCAACAGCTATAACAGTAATCGTTTTAGTCTGTGTCAGAATTGTCCTGCTGTTGTGAGGGCGCCTAACAAACTTAAAATATGCTTCAGCCATAGATGTTAATTGTTAGCAACTCTATGGGAGTCGTGAACAGGTGGGTCTTGAGGTGATGATTACTGATTGAATATAGGGACTTTGTGGAATGATGCAAGAAGCCATCTGACAGATCCACATACAGTCAAGCTGTAGGTTGATGCTGTGGTTCATGGAACAAGCAGATTTACAAAATCAGCCAAACCGAGGGATGTAGGACTTGGATATATTGACAGTGAGCAACATGGAGCTTGCAGTTTTCGGAAGGTACTAGGATGTCTGCGGCACAGGTGACAACAGAGGCGGCGGACTGGGGTTTTGACTTTCCAGTGTCTTTCAGCTGAACCTGCAAACCAATTTTGGCTGCAGCCCAGGTAGTTCGGCAATTAGTTTTATGACTGATACTGTGCTGCTCGAAGTGGTCTCCAAGTCAACAGTTCTGCTGTTTCTTGTAGATATTCATTAAGGAGAAGTCGGAGAAGAAGACCAGCTGACCACGAGCCAGTTATTGAATGTACCGTCATTGTTGTGTTAGACATCATCAGTCATTTCGTGTAGAGTGTATGTTACTGCTGGTCAGCTGTTGTCATAGGAGCAATGCCTGTTCATTGTGGCACTACTGTTCATATCACTTGCGTTCCACCTTTGCTGTTATACACCATGTTGCAAATTTTGTCAGTAGCAGAGACACCTAGTATAGGATTTCGTGATGGCCTGGCCTAAAATCTGGTCCGGCCCTGATGAGCTTAAAAGCCAGCCCGGCCGTGGTTAGGGTAAGATTATGGTTGCATTATGTTTACTATGATTAAAGTTAGGGTTGTTTTAGTTAGGAATTTGGTTACAGTAGTGTTGGTTCTGATTTACTATTGGTTGGGTTGTGGCTGGGCCGGTCCATATTATAAGTAAGTTTATTAAAAACACACTTGTAGCATAAGGTAAATCCGTGAGTAAAATGTTTTAGGCACAACCTTGGTAGCCTGTTTATTGCGCATGAAAACTTTTAGATTTGCCTATTTCTACTTTCTACTGGAGAATGTGCCGGTAATGCATCGTAGTACATTACGTCATTGCTTTCTGATAAACATGCTTTTAGCAATGATGATAAAATAGTTTTTTTTTATGCCACTGACTGTCTCTTAGTAATGATACTGATCGTGCTCATTGACACAGGTTGTGTGGTTTACCACGTAGCATGTATCATAGTTATGGATTAAGATACTTATGGTCAGCAGAAAACTGTAAGTATGACATTGTGTCCCAGGTTGTATAAACCAGGAGTAAGTGGTTTATTGTGCCACATTCTGGTGAGAATCAGGGTACGTGTGGCTGTGTTGCTATGGAGTAGAAAAGGGGGATAAAAATGGTCTTTTTTGGTGACTGCCGAAAAGAGTGACTTGCGGCTATGCACAGTGCGTGGTAAGCCATGGGCACAGTGCACGAGCCGAATTAAGATAACGTGGCATCGAGAATAACTGAGCAGATGATGAGTGCATAGGCCTTGTATATTTTGTCATGCTGTAAAAGGTTTGCAAGTGTTTTGTGACTTCTGATGGCAAATTTGAACCATATACGCCATGGTTGTTAATTGTTTCAATAAGCAGCGCCTGTTTCCATTTGGTGTTGGAGACGTTTTGCAGTATTTATTAACCAGTTCTGACACATTGTATACACGGGGTGAAGTTAAGTCAGTAAAGTAAGCATAATAGCATGTCGCTGTTGTCAGGCAACAGTATTAAGAAAAAATAACGTAAGATGCGGGAGTCTGCAAAAAATCTTGCACCAACATTATTTGCAGATCGTGTTTTGACTGGTGACATTCCACGCACAACAGTTGGCAGTTTGCAACGCCACACTCCTAAGATGGCGACTGCAACATACCATAGGCATAATGGCATGATTGTCACCCCATGTATGGTTGTGCACGGATGATGCAGGTCTGTAGTGATACTTGTGCAATGTGTTTGCTTGAAATGCATTCATTCATTCATCCATTCTGTTGGTCGTTTTTGCTGTTAGTCGAGATGTACATTGCTATTACTACTAACAGTACAATTTAACTGTTGCATGTAATAACTAATAACTAGATACCAAATGCTTCACTTGAAAGCTGCGCAAACTGGCAGGAGCGGGCGCCATGTACCACTGTCCTCGCTTGCCCTGCAGACCAAAGGAGATTCGTAGAAAACTTTTGTTGGTCACATCTGCGCAGAAATGTACCTAATTTTAAGAACAGAAGCCCCGACACGTAATGAAGACAACTATCTTTCGAATATGACATTCAAACAGGGTTCAAACAACCCGGGTCAAAAATGTGAATATTGGGCAGTCACACCGGAACGAATTTGAAAGTGGGAGCACACACAATTAAGTCATTTTGTTGAGCGCTTTGGTGATGGTCAGTACAGTCTGGTCAGTTTCTTGTTTGCTGTTCTACTCACATTGCCACCCTCCAGTGCCCAACCATTTGTAAAAGTGGAGGGCACGTGCCTCCTGTGCCCTATGGAGTCGGTGCCACTGGTATTGGGTTTTTTGAAGGTATCAACCCGGGTATCTGAACCCTGCATTCAAATCCTATAGCTAGACTTGACACTACATACTCGACAAGTTAAATCAGTGTATTGAAACATGTTTGACTTCGACTTGACGTGTCTGCCTGAAGTCTTTACTTGCAAAGAACTTAAGATATTTCCACCTCTACAGAAAATACAGTAGTAATGTCACTTTTGGACAAAAATATTGATAATTTTGGTACAGTTGTTTGACTTTCTTGTGCCAGAATTTAGATAAGTAATAATATTAATATTTATGGTGTGGGGAGGGAAGTAATACTTTTCACGAATATTGATCCAAAACGGCTCCTGGCAAACCACGTACGATCTGTTCCTGCCATCTGTTTCTTCGTTGGTGATATATGGTTTTGTACAGTGTAACATTTTTCTGTAAATTTGCAATTCACTTCTTAAAATTTGTGATACCTCTGACACGTGTGATTATTTACTTTGCATGATCAATTACTAAGTCATCGGAGTTGTGTTGATATGTCTGTCTGCTGTACAAGAAGACTGTATAGTTCTGTTTGTTATCGTGTCGTGTGCTGTTTTATTTGTTAATTGGTAGGAATGTACGTTTGTTTGTCAGATTTCATTATCACTAACTGATATTCTGCTATTGCATACATATATGTATAGTACTGTTTCTGATGTCTGTGATTTAGCCACGTCACTTTTTCTCATTTCGTGTATACGACAGCCGTTTTCCGCCATTTCCTATGTGTCATACTTCTGTTGTCAGCGTATGTCGACGAATGCTTGTGAGAAATTTTACATCATAGTGACATGATGAAGTTTAAAAGTATTGCAGTATCGGTCTTTGTGCAAGTGCCACAAAATATAATTGGAAGACACAAAAGCGGGCACTGTAAAAGGTCGCACGGTACTGACAAAATTCACTTAGTGCAAAGAAATGTGAAACAGTTTTAAATCTGATTTGATTGTCGTCTGCAATTAACAGATTTGAGCATAGGATTTGATGCTCCACGTGTAATACAACCAAAAGTGTGCCATGAGACGTGTTGGTGATAATTGCCCTCACATAATAATATGAGGGCAATTGCCCTCTATCTGTTTTCGTGTCTACACTATCCTAAGATTAGCATCACCTACATTCTGTACGTCCAAACCCAACCATCATACTCTTTGAAAAATTTATAGGGAGATATTTTCCAATAGCAACCAAGAAGCACTGATATATCAGAACAGTTCCTGTAGTACTATGCATTATGCTTGTTGTCCGTCTACGTACTAGGTTTACAAGTAAACTTTCAGTACTGCAGAAGACATGTTTCTGAGATAATACAGAACGTATGATTTAACGTCTTTCCGTCTTTGTTGAAATATTTCGCACGCATCATTACACAACTGCTACCGCAACCCATTATTCTGAGTTTAACATCATTATAGTCAACTTTTTCTTTTCTGTTAATGCCTTACGAAGTTAACTGGTACTCGGATAAATTTTTGGGGAATAAACTTCTATTACTACTAGCATAACTAACTGCAGCCTTCCACTTCCAACATGCTAGAAATATTGACTGCAAAGGTCACATAAAGAGGAAATCACACAAAATTCACATACTGTACACTGATATATACATGTACTAGCAAAACTACAGCACGTCGTCAGTGGTTGTGCGTGTATGGTCCCTGTGATCAGACTCAGAATGTACAAACAGTAACGTAACTTCTTGGAACAACTTGCAACATGACGAAACTAAACCACAACGAACATGAAACCAAGAACACCAGTTGCAGCGAGCAGAGATTCATCTTTCAGCTAACAAGTCCTGGAAACGCACAGCACAGCAGGGACTATTACTAGTATTATTATTATTATGTTTTCTGCAGTTTGTTACAATATTACAAAACAATATTGTCGCAGAGGCACTTTGCACAGAAAGTTAAGTTAGACAGATATGACGCAGTATAGAGTTCTCTCCTGAGACGTTGTCAGAATATCTGTCACGATAGCCGTCCACTGTTAGACTGTGTTGGTAAAGTGAATTCACATTGTATCGGATAATAAGATCAGATATTATGCAGTCAAGAGGTCAGCAGTGAAACTGTCAGCACTTGCAGACTGACACTAAAACAAAACTACTGCTGTGAAATGAAGGGGGAAAATGTAAAACCGCAAGCAACGGCAAAGCAATGACACACACATGGCAAAGCTGCATTTCGTTTACACAAAAAAGCAGCAGTGTCTAACTGGACATTTCTTCAAACAGCTTTGGAACCAGGAGAACATGATGGCAGGGCAACAGAATCCCACACAGCAGCGACTCTACTTAGCAGCTAATCAACTGTTTAACAAATTAGCCAAATCACATCTCTAGGTTAAATGCAGTATTCCATCAAATGGTTTCACTGACAGCGTGAACAGCTGCATCACTTTTCACGAGACAAGCCTTTACGTGTTTTAACACTTACTGGTCTTTACAGGCAAGCCCGTGACCATCAGAATTGTGCATTCTCACAATTTACAGAGTAACATACACTTACACCCACTCTGAAACCAAGGCAATGCTGATAGAAGCTAACATACTAACAACAAGCCCAGTTTCTTCCAGCCATTTCAGTACATTTCTGACAAAATTAGGAAAAATTTACGGACTTCCTCTGGTTTCAAGGTCACTTGAAAGCTGAGCAGTTTTTCACTATTGGCAATGAGCTATACAAATGTTACCAGACATCACCTTTTTGGTTCTGTACATCATAGAAATTGCTTGACAACACACAACTCTGTTTTAAAATAGCTTTTATAGTTTTTTATGTTTTCCTTACCTGTTTATACTGATTTTCAAAAATACTTTTTATTATTCTACATCTCTAGATTAAACAGCATATTCCGTCATCAACTGACTTCCTTTTTATACATATTTACACGTACAGGCGCCTGAATTCATGCCCTGTAGCCTTGTAGAAGGTACTACAAAATACTTCTCGATTGATTGATTTATTTATTGACAATTTCCAACCAATGTGCTAAATTTTAACAGTTGTCCATTTCACATAACAGTCACACCAACAAATGGTGAATATGCCACAACAATTTTTTAAGAAAGTAAGTGAAAATTTATTCAAACATTCACAGTAATTTTTTATAGAAGGAAACTTGTGCAGTCATACCGAGAAAGTCGTCCATCAGGGTTCCTATAGCAAACTGCAAAACAAGAACAAGGTTGCAGTTACACACTAAATTCAATTATCAAATTATTATCATTTATTACACGAGTGCAGTAAGACATCAAAACTGTACATTTAAAAACAAACACAAACATAAATGAAAAAAGAAATAAAAATGATTCTTAACGCATTTCACACGATTTACAAAGCGTGTTGGAAGTGTAAGTAAACACACTTGCAGAACAGACATTTCTCTTCTATAACAACACTTACAATATCAGTTGCATCGACCCTGGTACCGACAATCTTCACTCGAATTTCATCTTCAGTCTGTATGACAATATCCTGAAAAAAATAAAAAGTAAACATAATTTGCTACATTCTCATTGAAACAGTCGGCTACTAACATTGAACCCTTTCACTGCAGAAAACGAATCATGCCTGCTGATATAGCATTTTGCACAATCACTACATACATAATATTGATATTTAGTGCCCACTGAATGGACTTTGATAACACATTAGCAATCGTGCACTGCATTCCTACATTAACTTTAACTGCGGTTTGGAATGCAAAGAAACTAACTACTACAACAATGGTTCATATAAAACTAAAGAAGAACAGGCTAATGCTTGTGAAGTGTGAATCATATCTACAGTATACTCATATATAAGCTATAACTTTACAACATATTCTATTTTATGACATGAACACATGTAATCTTTTGATATTATTAAATAATAACAACAGATCGCCGACATAATCTAGTTTATCAATTACAACAACAAATGCGGTAAAACAGTTCAATGCTGCTACACAATGAGCAAACTGGACCTGTAGTTAAATCAAAATGTGATAAATTTGAAAACACTTAATCAAGCTATTTAACACACCAATTCCAGAGATGTTGTGCACTGTAGCATACTTCAGTAATAATTTTTACATAAAAAATGGCCATAAAAAGATTGCTTGAAATCATCTGACTGCCTAAAATTTCCTATTCCTGTTGCCGGCAATGTTTAGCTATACGAGACACAGCATATAAACCAGTGCTACAGTCAAGCTACGCCCACTACATGAAATCACACTGCTGCAAAACCACAAGGTAAATACTAAATACACCAATTACCTCCTCTTTCGTTTTGTAGCATGGAGGATTAGAATTTGGATCAAATTCCATGTCCGATGGAATTGACTGCAAAATACAATCGGCAATGACTCACAACCAATAAAAATGCAATGAAAAGCTTAAGCAAATAAAAACAGAATTCTTACGTGGCTTCTATCGCTAACAACCCAATGTGCTCAGTGTATGTGTGAACAAGAATGTCTTCAACAAGTGCTGGAATGTGTACTCTGTATTGTTTGGCAATGACAAGGCCCAGCGGCTGTACATGCCGAGTCGGTATAGTCAGGGTTGCCGCTCTCCAGAAAGAAAACTTCCCGACTTTTCTAGACGAAACTGCAGGCAATATGTCGAACAAATGCACATTTATTAATCCAAATTCTCCAAGAACATCACGTTAAAAATGAATATAGTATGACTAAAGCACAAGTAAGTTATATGATGACATGAGAACAGTTTGGTTACCAGCATTTTGTTGGGCTGCCACAATCAAATTTCCCTGACTACACACATTCCCTGACCTTTTCCTAACTTTGGGAATTTTTCCTGACTATTCGCCGACTTTAGTCGAATTCCTTGACATATCCAGCCTTCCAGGTTTCCAGAAATCCAGAAAAGTGGTGACCCTGTATTGTAGATCCCTGTACCTAGAATGTACTGGGTAGGTGTCCGAGAGCAAGTGAGCAAGTAAGTAAATGATTTATACAGAACCAACTTCTGGTAAGAATCAGGGTGCATGCAGAATGGTCATAGTAGTATCGTTACAAACAATCCAATTGTTATGCAAACCTCAGGCATTTGCTAACAGCCAAACTTCATGCCAGAATGTCACAAATACCTGGGCTGTGGACACAGCACGCAACATCCTGGATTTGGCTATCCAGGTTTTGTTGCAAACTACTGTACAATCTACACTTATTGCGTACTGTGCAAAACAATAATGTGTACATCATATTACCACCATCACCAATTTAGTTTAAGTGTCTGTACTTACATGTCTTGAAATGAAACACGACAGAGGTCCAATTTCAGTAAACAGTCCAACCTGCATCCAAAAATGCAGATTAACGTTAAGCATGGTTTCCACTAGCCAGATAGAATGGATTCCCAACTTTTACAGGTGATTTTCAGTAGCAAAATACAGAAAACAAATTAAACTTCTTCCCACACACTTAGAACTATGCTTGTAAACTGTACTCCCCCAAGTAAGTAAAATTATTGTGATACAGTTGCTGGAGAAGTACCATTTTTGCTAACGAGACAAATCCCATGACTTTTCCCTGACTTTTCTCCCTTGGCCTTTGCTTTCCCTAACTGTCTTTGAATTATATGATTTATCCAGGTTTCCAGAAATATCAAACTATGCCAAGCCTTTACAGGTAGGCCTATGGGCTAATAAATACAATAATAACACGATGATTTGTAAGGCACCATAATGCAGTGGAGTCACAACAAGGGTTCTAACAATCTTCAAACGTGCTTCAGCGATATATGTCAGTTGTAAAGTACTAATGCATTCTGCATCAAGTCTCACCTTATTAACTTGAGTCACCACGGCATCGAGCACTTCACCTTTGAATGGTCGAAACACAATAGCCTTGTACTTGACCGGATACACAACAAATCCTCTGCCAGGCTGTATGAGACCAGCACCAATGTTGTCGATAGTTGTTACAGCTATCACAAACCCATATCTGCAGAACACAAACACATGAGTGACACAGGACAGAGAATTACAACCACTGTTCACAAACATTTTCTCACATGCTCTAGTTGCATGTCACCGAGCAAAAATCAGCTTAACAGAAACATCACAACCTCTGAAGCACTACGAACTCGACCTAAAACCATTTCCATTTCACGACTTCTCTCAGGTTTCACCTTGGTCCTCCTCAGGGAAACTTTTAACGATTTCCTTTCCAACACCCTAGCTGTCTCCCAGTTAGAGACTCATTTGTTCATTAACCCAAGCATAAATTTCCAAACCATAATTTGATGTAGTTTTAACGTATTCAGTTAATTAGGATACCATAAAATCTCGACCATTAACCGCACTTGTAGATAAGCCGCAGGCCCAAATTATCTGTCAAAAGCCCGGTAAAACGTTAATTCCTATAGATAAGCCGCAGGTGTACTTCGTGGATGTTGTCAAGTGCGTCAACGAGGTATGCTTACAGAAATGATGCATTTAGCGCTGCCCACTGCTTAGAATGTGCTTCACCCAAGTGAATGAATCTGTGCACCTGAATAGGGTGGGAAATTTGATACCACCAACTGACCGACCGACCAACCACCCACGTACCCTGGGCCAACCATCGCGGGCGGGTGTGCAGGTGGTTGGATGTAGAAGTGGACTGAAGTACAGCACCAGTAAAGGGCCATTTCGACGAATTATCAGAGGTTAACCCATTGACACAGCTACCAAATAGCTGATTTATTTAACTGTCGAAACATCACTGGCCTAAACCACTAACTGCCCGAAATTGCATTTTGCTAGTTCAGTGTTGCGGTTTTACGGACTGGAAATGTTTGTAGTAGAGTTTGTCTTATAGATAAGCCGCATCCCAGCCCTGCCCAGATAGCCGAATCGGTTAACGAGTCGGCTAACAGTTCACTAGTCATGGGTTCGATCCCCACGGTGTCCTCTCGGAAAATTTATTTCGTTGCCTGCTGCGGGCTGGTTGAGCCAGAATGGGCGTGTCTGTGGGAGGGGTCTTGC
>Ga0056116_1000580_pt1 | contig 12751 bp, 10 predicted proteins | sample WorMetOlspDAHAB2_FD_67352 | JGI IMG/M metagenome (GOLD analysis project Ga0056116, IMG submission 67352) | Marine gutless worms symbiont microbial communities from Max Planck institute for Marine Microbiology, Germany - Olavius sp. DAHAB.2 ...
CCCGCAGCCGGTGTGCGACCGGCATCTGAAACCAAATTATTCACTCATTCACTTACTTACTTATTACGCACAAATGCAGCACGGTTACGTAAACAATACAGGCCGAAGAGAGACAGAATCATAAAAGATTTGCCGTAAAAAACATTAACTTCCTAAGCGAAATATTGCTGTACTGAATTTTATTATTTAAACAGCAGTTCATCATCATCATCATCATCATAAACATTTTTAACGTGGCCTAATTAATGTTAATTATTGCAAGGATCACAGGTGTCCAGACAGTAGTGATGAATGGTGATAGTAACACACGAGTCATATGAGTGTCTTGGTTCATGTTCATCAGTTGTGTACTGTAAATGGTAATGGTCTCGAGTCGTTGTCTGAAAACCGCGAGCGACGGCGCAGATGCGACGTAAAGAGGCAGGTCGTTCCAGACGGTGGCACCAGAAACCGGAAACGCCCGCTTGCCGACTGTAGAGAGACGAACAAGCGAAACTTCTAGACGATGAGAGGCAGAAGGCCGCAGCCGTTGTCTGGATGTCGGCAACACGGGTGTAACACGATTGCAGGTAAGACTGACAATGTTGAAGGCAATAAAACTTCTGCCTCCAAAATATACTATATTGTGTCGGGTGGGGCGTTAAATCCCACTCACTCAATTGCAATAAAAATGTAGGCCTACGCGTTTCATGCCTCACGTTTTACAGCAACATTGTAAATGATGACGAAAAAGGTTAATTACTCCAAATTACAGTTCGTTGGACAAAACTCGATGACTGTGAATGCTTGAAAGCAAGCTCAGTCGGTCGGAACAGTCTCCAAGCAGAGACAGGCTCAGAAACAGACTGTGGCAAGTTCAAGATGAAACTATTGAAGTCACACGTAATTAGTATCGCTATCAATGTACAGTGATCCCCATAAAGGACTTCTATTCCTATTTTTCTTATTTCATCTTTTTTTCACAGAAATCAACTCAACTACACACTTTACATCACTATTTTGGAAGACCCCTGAGGCAGCATACGTGGCGCTATATAAGTGACCCTTATCTTTACCATTAACTAAATGGTGAAAAACATCTCACCGGTGTTGGGCCGCCCATACACTGCGAGTCGGCACCAAACGCTGCCGGAAACCAAAAGCTGGCAGACTCCTGCTGCGACGTCGGCAGGCAACCTTCTGGCGGTGGCTGCGGAATGGGAGGAAATGCTCCATAGCTGCCATCCGGATGTGGCATCGAGTGCCACGCCAGACCATAGTACCACGGGTTCACCGTCGAAGACTCGTAGCCGTATGCACCGTACGACGGCATGCAGCCAGCCGTCCAGTACGAACTGACATAGTCACCCGCCGCAAAACACTGCTCCGCTGAAAAGGTATCGCCATACCCCTGCACCCCAGAAGAACTGAGACCTGAGGATGTCTGATCGAAGCTCTGACTAACGTCAAAATGTCCGCTTGAAGGCTTAACCCCGGATAACACGGACGTTGGTCCAGCAGCTAGCGTAGTCCGAATGTTGCAAGCATCATCATCAGGTGGGGGAGTGGCATCGGTATTTCCAGATGCACTTGAAGATGGAAGCGGAGCCAATGGCGATGAATCTGCCATCGAAGATGGCACTGCTGTTACACTAGTTGAAGAAATCGAGGCTGACTTCTGGGTGTCCGATGGGGAAGATGAAGGCACTGGAGTCTGTGGTGGACACCGACTCACATCATCGGATGACGGCTGAACAGGTGGCACAGAGCTCGGAGTCGACCCAGACAGAGCAGCAAGCGTCGCCTCGAGGGACAGTCCGATCGGCCGCACGACCGGTTTCGCGAGACCCGCCATAGAGTTCGGAGACCGCAGCAACGTGGCGAGCAGCTTTCCGCCGGTGGCCGTCTGCTGGCCCTCGCGCTGGCAGCGCCGCTTGGCGATCTGCGACCGCCGGAACGCCTGCATGAAGCGTGGACCGCGTGTCGCCAGCATCATGTCAGTCGTTGCTGTCTTTGTCGGCGGGGCGGTCGCGCTGCCGGCCATCTTGTATATGGCGGCCGGCCGGAACGACATGACGGACGATGTTGGGGAGCTACTCCAGACGGTCGTCGGCGCTGTCGACACCGACCAAACTTCTGGTTGAACTGTTGAAGTTTTGCCATCAATACCGAAAACTGATTCGTAATTCTCGAAGTGGCTTGCAATTTTACCGGCCAAAGCAACATACGTGTCACCAATCTCATTATCAGCAACAGCTTTTGTTCTGGCGGCACCAGAATGCTGCCTCCGAGTGCGCAACACCTTCTTATTATTTGTTGAAGACGACTGGCTGCCATCACTACCAGCCACCACTGTTGTGTTTACATCCAACCGGCTTGCGACTTCACTTAGTGCGTTATCGGCCATGTCTTTATCGGTGGCAACGGCTTTTGCTGCGCCAGAACGCGGCCAACCAGCATGCAAGGCTTTCTCTCTATTTGCTGCAGACGACAGTCCCTCGAACTCTGTGTCGGAAATTATTTCGAAACCTGGCTCAAAGTGTTTGTCGCTCGAAGAGCCTTTCTGGTGGGCGCGAGAGCCACTCTCTTTCGCGTGTTTGGCACGCTTCGACTTTTCGTGGTCGCTGTGGTGGTGGCTGGAACCCGGAGGTTTCCTCTTGGTTTGCTCGGATATTTCTCTGTCAATGGCATGGGTCTCTTTCGCACCTTGGGGTCGGGGCGCATCCTTTCCATCTTCGCACCTGGAATGTTTTTCCCTCAAACTGACCAACGCTTCTCCAATAATGCTCGACCACTGCTGCAGATGCCTCGCATACACGTCTTCCGATTCAACCAATCTCTCATCACTACCGGTTCCACCGCCGTTTCTTCCAATATTTTCCAGCTGTTCGTGTATCGACTCAGTTTGCACATTTAATCCCAGCTTCGACAACACCACCTTTCTACTCTCATTTCTTTCTGATGAAGAAAACTTCAGCCTATTGACAGCATGTCGTTCGACTTGTATCCTCTTCATCTCCTCGATAATATGAACATCATCATTTCTGGTCGGACCAACTGTCCCGCAGTCGCTGTTACCATCCAGCCCCTTTTCCGCATCCGATGTTATCGCATCCGGCAGAGGAGAGGCGGGGCAAGCATCGGACTCAGGGCAATACAGCTCTTCCAGATGCGAAGTTGACAGTCCGTTGGCAGTGGCAGACTTGGCGTCGGGAAAAACCGGCGCCGACTTTCCGCTGAGAATCGCATTCATGAAATCGGAGACAGAGTCGAAAACGTGCTTCACAGACGACTCGGTGGCCGCAGCGCCGTTGCTGTTCGGCCGCGCATCCGCATCGCCAGACCGAAGCGCTGACAGTTCGTTATCCTCCTCGAGAAGGGCCAGCGCCACGGCCCAGGGAAGACTCGACGACATGGTCAACTTCTGGCTGCTGAACTGTTTCGTGCTGCCGACCGCCTGCGACAGAAGCGACAACTTGTCCCTGTCGCCGCCGACCAAAAGCTGGAGCAGGCTGGTAATGCTGCTCACCCGGCCGGCGTTGACAGACTCGACATGCTTCTGGACAATTTCTTCTGCACCTTCAACAACCTCTCGCCTGTGCTTCCCGCTTTTGCCGGAATGTTTCTCAGCCCCGTCCCCTCGCTCCTTCTCCCCGTCCCGCTCCCCAGTCCCCGAACTGCCAGAAGAATTGTCAACAGCCGGCGGTTTCTTGTGTTTCGACCTCTTCCGGTCTTCGTGTTTTTTCTTGCGTTTTCCGCTGGACGCCTCCACCGGCTTCTCGTCGCTATGTTTCGACTTGTCTTTGCGAGAACTGACGGACCGCGACAGTGGGCTCGTGGCACTACCCGAAACAGCAGACCCAGTCGGCAACTTTTCTGACGGCAAGACCACGGAATCCACACTTGAGGCAGACTTTGAAGGCGTAGGCGTCTTCTCCGAGTCAGGTTCCACGTGCAGTTCCGAATTATCCAATGCCTGAGCAGAAGCATTCGGCTTCTCCAAGGAAGATGAAGATCTCTGGACAGCGGTGTCCATGGCTGGAGTTTCCGCATTCCTCCTACTAAATCCAAACCAGTCATCATCGGGAGAACATTCGACCATGTTAATTCCCTCGTCTTCTGTTGATGAGGACAACAAGGGATGACTGTTACGGTCAGCAGGCTCGCCAAGGAGGCAGCCGAAGTACCATAGAATGCTGTTCCAGCAGCAGTCCACTGTGCGGTCGGTCTTCCACGTCGGTTGCATCGGGGTCCAGTCCAGAGCGACATCCCGCAGCTGGCCAGACATGATGAGGTCCAGCGGTTTTCGGAGACGCCAGTTCTGCATGGCTTCGAGAAGGATGCGCTGGACGGTCAGCGACTCGATGAACTGGCTGTCCCACTTGGTGTCGAGGGAGAGCGCACCCACCAACCACGACGACGGGTGCTCCAAAAACTGGCTCTGAGAGGAGGCGTCGGCCCAGCTGCCAGCGCTGTCAGCAGGAGGTGGATTCAACACTGATTCGTGGGAATTCTGCAAACTGTCAACTCCGTTCAGCGGCTGTGGAGAAACCAGTGCCTCTTCTTCTGCAAGGACCGAATGCAGCGGGCCACTTCTCGAAGGTAATTTCGATACAACTGTATTCGCGTGGCAGGCTGACGTGGCAGTGACTTTCAGATTGATCGGCAAATTATCCGAATAATCGGTGTCCCCAGACTGCAGCTGGTGGCCGGATGTGGCAACCATGATGGACCGGCTGGACTCACCAGGCGCAAGGTCTTGGCGTTCATCACCTTTTTCAGTTCCAGCCTGGCTTTCTATTCTCACAGAGTCGTCGGACCGTTTCGGCTGCGGAATGTCGGCAGACTCCGAACCACCGCCGTCTGGAATAGGGCCGCCCGCCTTCGATTTCCGAAGCGCGCTCAACTTCTCCTCGATCTTCTGCAGCCGCCGGCGCAGCATTTCCGGAGAAATCCCCGACTGTTTCAGTTTCAGGAGACGCTGGGCCTTTCCGTCCGCCACCGCCACAGCCGACTTCGACATCGGGGAGATGTGTTCTGCCAGCACTGGCGCTTGATCGCCAACACTTTCCAGAGGTTCCGTCTTTATGTTAACGACCGCCGGTTCCATACAGCTCTGTAGCAGCTGACTGATTCGGTCATCATCCATATCCGAGTCTGCAGATGCCGTCTGTTCCATGCCACCAAATCCCGCCAAATTCTGATCCTCTGCCGCATGTTCAACTGTAGCTCTAGCAGCACCCGGTGACCGTGAACAAGGATCGTCGCTGGACACCTCGATTTTCAGTGGACAGAGAGAATTGACTGGCAGATGAACGAGAAAGCTCTTTGCCCTTTTCATCCAGTCAGCATCGTCGGGGGTCTGCTCGTACCAATCTTCGGGTGGAATGCCCCGGGCAAACGCCTTCGCCGTGTCGAAGTAAACTGATGAGTCCGGATGGACAGCCAACAGCCGCGGATCCCGGGTCGGAACTATCTCGGAGAAGATGAGCTCGGGAAGGCAGATCTCGCGGTTCGGCATGTATTCTATAACCGAGACACACAACCATAATAACTAAGTAAGTAATTTATTGATCAAGTGAAATGTACATAGCATCACGACAGCAACCAGAGCACGAGATTGTCAAATTTATCTCGACTGACTCATTAACACTGGCATAATCCCTTCTGCTCCAACAAACTCCAGCATCTGTTTCCAGTGACAGCAAAAGCTAAATTCCAGTTGTTGCATGCACATTATAAACATGCAGGTTAGTCTTGTCGTGTTGTGACATGTCGAATTGAAGAAACCTCATTATTATTACTATTATATATATACACGTTTATTCATCTCAGAGGTAGACAGAGAACAAAACATAAGACAGAACAGATTAACACAGTACAAAATTAAGAAATGGCATACATAGCAAAAGATTAAAAACACACAAACAGCAGAAATCACATATCAATACTGACATCAAATTTGTAACACAAACTACAAAAGTCAGAGTTTAAAGTAGTCATACTGAACATACACATTAATACTGAATTATGAAGAAGTGATATCGATTATTATTAGCAATGCAAAGATTTAAGTGCACTGTCATACTAACAGTGTTTCAGGGGCAGTTTACATATCCACAATAAATGATGATCGACGATATTTCGCCAAACCTGGCAATGCTGCACTCGTACACAACAGCTGTGAGTACGCACCTGTTGGATCGCGTTTACTGTCGACAACTTTTAGCTGCAGCGGCCAAGAATCAGAACTGTGTCTCGATGCTTCCGACTCAACAGACTTGGCAATATGTTGCACACCTGGACTGCTGGCTGCTGTGAGATTCTGATGATCCGTCCTATAGTGACAGACCAATTTTCTATTTTTTTTTCCACATATACAAAACCATAGACATATGTCATAAATATCACTCTAGTTGGGCAGTGGCATGGCTCAGTGGTTAGGACGTCGGTCTTTGGCTGGCTGACTTTCTCAGCCATGCAAACAGTTTATAGTTGACAGGTGACCACTCTGAAGGTAAACTATACAGTATGGGTCAGCCAACTAAACCAACTCAGCCTTCCATCCCTCTAGCATTGATAAATGAGTAGTAATCTATGTATTTACACGTAGGGGTGGAAACCATTAAAATGGCAGACGACGGCTAAGTATGGCTCTATGGCTGCAGGCCAAAGACTGTGAGTGTGGGCTTAGACTACGTCCTAGGCTGTATGCCGGCCCTGTAAGTGATGCAGAGTGATACTACAGCTGCAGTTGCAGCTTGTGGTGCTATATAAGAGCTACTGCCTTTGCCTTTGTCACATGTAAAATATTCTATATGTAGTTCCTTTTGCAAAAGACTGAACAAGTCATGCATAGACTATTTAATACAGAGTGATATTATTATAAAACTGGTTTGACACTTTAAAAGTGGGCGGGAAAAAACTTTTAATCTCACTGGCAGGTTTTAAGACGATTTTGTATGATTTATTACTATTTTTGGGCCACCCTGTAAGTCATGTTTATCAATATTTTACATTACCTAGAAACAATAGTTAGATGCTTAACATAAAGAAATTTGGCCGACAATTTAGCACAGCAGTCGATGAGAAACTAGTATCACATGCTTAATACAAATACTGCATAGCCTTTCATTGAGAACTGTACAGACATTTTCAGCTAACTATCACTTTATTTAATTTTCTCTATTTTTAATTTTTTACACTTTTCAGTTTTAATTTTTAGAGTTTTACTTTTGCTTTAACACTGGACAATTGTAATGCACATGCATTATTCTTGTAATGGGCGCAGCAGAAATTAGTATTGATGACGACGATGACAATGATGACGATGATAATTACAAATGTGATCTCACGTGATATGTGGAAGAGGTCGCTGCCGACGACACATGAAGTGCGCCACTGTACGCTCGAGAACTGGTTTGGCATCGATCACATCAAACTCTTGCTTCGAAAGACAGTCGTATAAACTGGAGAGATCACTGAAACATTTGCAGAACACCACTGTAATAACAACAATAATGTCATGATTACGTGCAAAATTCACCTAAGCAGCAGACACACAGTTAGTAGGCAGTATGGAAGAGAAATGTCTCTAAGCTTCTTTCGGAAAAGGTTCTCTGAGATGTCTGGTGATAGCAAGTCAACATACAGACTGTTCCACACTGCAGAACTGTTGACAGAAAACACGGGGACCATCTCCGTGGTTCGTGCTGGTGGGTGGAACGTAGAGTTGGTAGCATTCAGCAGACCTGACGCGGAAATGGCCGGTGTACTGTGACATCGGCAGACTGAATGCTGCTACGTAAGGTGGCACCACTATTAAGTGAGTAAGTAAAAGTATTTCTAAAGTGCAGCTAAAAAGGGGTAGTGGGTTTGGAGGGGGATCACACTGTGCTTTGGTCCCACTGCCTAAATAAACACGTCTTTTGCGACTGTCACAACCAGACAAATGACAAATCATGCTGTCTGAAGTTCAACGGCACTGTATGCTCTACTACTGCCGCAACTATTATGACCTCTGCTATTATGATATTGCACACGGAATACAATCACAAAATGGAAGTCACGTAAAATGCGGAAAACAATTACAACAAAGCTGCGGACAAAAGTTTCTGTGTTTTCACAAAATCACTGCGATATGCAGCTTTGAGTATGGGCTACACACTTACTCCAGTGCCTAGGTCGACTCAGCCTTCCACCATCCGTAAGACGGTAAAAGAGTTGCTCTTATGGTTGAGTACTAATACAAATGGCGACTGGCGAATCTTCGGCATATAGCAGCTTACAGGCGGACTCAAAGGTCAAGATAGCAGCCTGGAGTACGAGCTGGCGGCCACCTGGCGCTGACAGACTTTCGCCCAGATGATCCAAAGGGAACTCTCGCATATGGCTGGCGCTGTAGATGATAGCACAATAAATATCATCCTGTGTATTAGTATTATTACTAACCTGTGCTCTGCATAGACTGCTGCGAATTTTTTGGCGTCAACATGCAGTTGACATGAGCGACAGATAGGTGGCCGCGATGAAGCGTGGCCAGCTGAGCCATTGACATTGGCACCAGCAGGACTGCTAGTTGCTTGCTTGTGAAACACGCAGGGCGCACCGACAGACTGAACACATGGATGGACCAATAGTCAATATAATTCAGCAAAGAACAAAATACAGAAATAATGCATACGTATCCCGCACAAACGTGAGATCCAAATCTCATAGTGCCACTGCAAGCAACGTAAATTTTGGCACTATCGTTATTGTCAGCATGGATCCGTAGCGTCGCACCAGAATAGCCTCTCTCACAGACACGAGCTCTGTCCATCTTGAATGTTTATAAAAGTTTACTAGCACAAGCTAGGTTAAAACACATAAGAAATCACACCCAAACACTGTAGATACAATGCGAAACAATAAACACATAAAACAAAACACACATACACGCAGTATATGGAAACACGTGACAATCGATAAACATAGTTTGTTAGTGCAAAGTTGATGAAAGAACAAAATCGTTTTGTTTTGGTGAGTGGGATAAGATAGGTCTTTGTGTTCCGCCCTTTCTGGTGGCAGAACAAATGACGCAGGTCAGCTGGGAAGTGGTTGTCCTGCTACAACTGATCCACCCACCAACCACACCCCACTACCAGGAAGCCGCTTCCAGTTGGCACTGCATGAAAATCTGTCTAGTGACGAATCGACCTGGAGCCTCAGAGCATGACCGTCATTATGAGCAACACTAAAACACTTGAAATACTCCTGCTGCCTATAGCCCAAATTCCACTTGGCTCGTCACGTCTCGACACGAGAAGACTCGACACATTCGACACGTCGAGTCCATGAATTTTCGCTGTGTCGAGCTTGCCGAACAGCACGGCTTGACACACTAGACACGATAAGGTCGACACGTTAGACTTGAAGAGCGCGACAGGTGCGACTCGCAACTTAGTTTGATGTGTAATTAGTATAAAGTGATATGTAAGTTATTCACTAATTTACTGGAGTATACATTTGTTTATTGATTTTATTTTACGAAACAAAAAGGATTTGCGTATATAAAAGCATAAAAACGACTAAACTTGTACAGGCAAGCACTATAGCTTGTTCGTCGTCTGCCATGTTGTAACAGCATGGCTCGACACGCTCGTCTCGACTCGCTCGACAAGTCGAAGGAGTCGAGTTGTGTCGAGACGTGACGAGCCACGTGGGATTTGAGCTTATTTACTTACTTATCCACTCATGAACTGCTAAAAAACTGTTTATCAAAAGAGCAAACCTTTACAATACAAAATCAATCAAATCTTGTTTCTATAGTAAGCGATTCTGAGAGCACAGGACACTAAAAACAGGTGTTGAACACAACTTGTACAGTGAAAGAAATCGCGGTACCTCGGTGGAACTGACATCTGCAGACAGTTTGTCAGGACCAGTAGCGATTTCATTCCGGGCAGACGACAGCTCCGGCCAACCTTCACCTGCGGACATCACAAAGCTTTGTCTCGACGCAACAATGATTAGCCGTGCTACCACTTCACGGGTTCCTTTCCACTCGAATTAGACAATCAAAATTCGTGGCTCTTTCAGCAACATGACGCCAGAAATTCGTGACCTATTCTGCTGGTTAACTATGACCATTTATGTCACTTTAACAGGAAAACATGGAACACTGTATACGCAGAACTGAGTACTAAAAATAGCACTGAAAAGATAAGATTCAATTCGACAATTCGGTTTTTCAGCAAGACACTAACCAAAATTTGACTTTTTCGCGAATTTTTCAGCATATAGCCATCTACGTCCGATTTCGGGACTTTTCAGGACCCACAGGAATCCCAGTCTAACTCACAGGACACGGTGCTTTAAAAGTTTGCTAATGCACAGATAGTCGGACATTTAAAAAACAACATTTGAACCACTTCTTGTCTTCAGATACCCCCCAGCCAGACTACATTTTTAGCCACAGATAGAAAAATGCCATTCCATCACATCAGCACACAAGCCAGGAACTGCCACAACTGCTAAAGCAAGTACTTTCCGACGAGTAGACAAAAAAGAGCGACAGAAAAAAATATGCAGCTAAACAAACTCAAACATTTACCATACAGAACATTAAATTCTGCCCGATTTAGTCGCCTCATATGACATTTGTGTAGGAAAGAGATGGGATTATTCGGGTTTCTCCGATTTTTCACTGAAAAAGTTGCAACCCCGATGTGCCACGGGTGAAATGCGGACTGCAAATTTGGGGATCTGCAGATCGTACAATTGGTTTAAATGCGGACTCTCGTGTGTACAAAACCCCAACTTCTAACCCTATTTTACCCGTTGTACAATCCGCAGTCCGCATTTTACAGAGACCACCCTGATGATAGTATAAAGGTGAGTACCGGCAACATCCTGAGACAGTACACATCTCTTGTGCTCTTCGGCCGTTAGCTGCGAGAAAGGCAACAGATAGTGGAGTCCAATGTGCCACATATAAGTAACATGGCAATCGACAGCCCTCTCTGTATCATCGGATAACCTCCCACCAGCTTTCCTGCAGACGCAAACACAAAACGCCAACGACGTCTCACAATTTTGTCATACATGCCGCTGCCGGATTTAACATAGTTAAATCCGGCAGCGGAAGTCACAAAGATGCAATGCAGCAGTTGCTGGGGTGCACTGGACGACGGCACTGTTAAACCTAAACACATGTTCATCGCACACGTAAAAATATCAAGCAAAAAAAACGTAATACATATGCTATTCAAAAAAATGTGTAGCCAAAAAAACACAAAAACTGATTGATCGAGTGACTGACTCAATGGCACTCAATGCCGTGTTTCTAACAGACTTTTTTCTTGAGGATACTTTTTTTCTGAATTTTCTGTACGTACTATGTGTGCAACTGCTACAACAATATTATTTTTAAAAATAAAATAAATTGCACGTCTGTAAAAAGGAATGCATAATTTCTGCCCCAAGAATTCGGAACACTTTACCATCCTCTGTTCGTGACCGCAATTCACTCACTGCTTTCAGACCTCTTGCTTTTAGTCAGCTTATACCACACCCCAGTGACCCATCCTCAAATGCACCCCGACTCAACCAGAAGTTACCACTATATAGCCTAAATCATTTACTTGATTATTTACTTGTTTACATCTCAGAAACGTCACTGACTATTAATGGGACATTCGACGGACATTTTGTACGATATCCATAACGCATCTCATAACAAGACACTGAAATGACACATCCGATCTACCAAATGCATTTTATAAGTTCATTTTAAACAAACTATAGTCATTATCATCGCAGTATGTAATGCGAACAATTAATTTAAAACCGTGAGTTCCCTGATGGAGAGAGCAGAAAAAGGAACAAAACAATGAATTATCAGTGCCAACATCCTTCTGCATAGAATGATCCTGAATTCCTGATCCATAACTTCCTGGTCAAAGAAAAATTTTCACATGGCTGATATCCATCCTGCCACCAACCCTAAAGTGTCTACTGAAAGTAAACGCATTTCACATAATGCAATTATATTACATATATAATATTCATCATCATCATCACTGATAGACCGTCGTTCACTGTTGTCGACTGTCAGCAACCGAGCTTTTCTGGTCATGCTGCCCCATGTCTGGAATGATCTACCACTTCATGTCACGTCTGCACTGTCTCCTACATGACCTTTCTGTAGTAGTCTTGAATACTCATCTTTCTGGCTGTTATTTTTGCGACATTCTGCAGTGCCTGTGAAGTGAATTGTGTCATTATCGGACACTAAATCGCTTTACTTACTTATTTACTTACTTACTTAATTATTAGCAGAATGTAATACACACTACAGCAGAGACAAACCGGTGAAGGGTCCCAGCGATGACTTCCCGAAGAACGTCCTCCTTCAACCGCGTCGGATCCGTCACAGAGCCGCCATCGACAGGCACAGCTGGCTGTGAGGATAAGCTCTGTTCACTGGCAGCAATGATTGGAGCTTTTTCGCTGGTGCTCGTGACATGGCTCTGACTGTCGACTGTCGATGCATTATGGTGGTCCATCGCCGAACCGTCCGAGCTGTCAATGCAACCAGAAGTGGGAAGTGCTGGCCCGACTGGCTGCCGATCTGCCGAATGAAGCTCGAAACTTGGCCACACAAGGGCAGCATTCTCTGCCACTGCTGTTGCAACTGCGGCAATCTTCTCACCGCAACCCATATTGCCTGAACAGCAAACAATCGCCCGATTTTACAGACTGATTTAAAAATTTATTCATTTGCGAAAAT
>Ga0056116_1000582_pt1 | contig 12743 bp, 7 predicted proteins | sample WorMetOlspDAHAB2_FD_67352 | JGI IMG/M metagenome (GOLD analysis project Ga0056116, IMG submission 67352) | Marine gutless worms symbiont microbial communities from Max Planck institute for Marine Microbiology, Germany - Olavius sp. DAHAB.2 ...
TTTTCGGAGTCGAAAACCGGAGTCGTTTTTGCATGACACACGTTCCGAAAGTCGGTTCCGATTTTCGACTCCGAAAATCGGCGCCGGTTTTCGACCCCGTGTGTCTTCAGCCTTAGTCTGCCGCGCTTAGGAATTTTTGCCATTCACACGCGCTCATTTTTTTTTGTTTAAAGTAAACTGATTTATATAGCGCCATAAGGTTGTAACACCAGAGGCGCTGGACAATGTGTGTGAGTGTGAACAACTTGTCCAAAGTTGCACTCGACAGTGCAGAGGCTGGGATTTGAACCCGCGACCTTTCAGTCGCAAGTCCGACGCCCTACCACTGTGCCACCGAGCCACACACATTGCTGCCTTGAAAAATTTCTTGATTATGAACGTTGGCGTTCTTCCGATGCTATAGACCCAATCAAGTACCTTGTTCAACGAATATTCACGATGTTCCTTCCTATATAATTCAGGCACCGTAACAGCAGTCCCTGTCGTTGTTGTTGGCTACTGGGGGATGACCTGTCACTCAGCCACCGCAAGCTGATATACCCAATTGGCCCAAAGCTCTACGCATAAACACACCATGCCAGCACGCTCCTTATGCCACTACTCATGCTGCCTCAATGTCCCGCATTCGCATTCACCGTTTCCTGGCAAGCGCTTTACTGCGTGTGTTGGATGGCAAAATAATGGCGATGCAGTGTTGTATGCTTGCAGCATGTGTGGATCTGCTCGGTGAGCCGCTCTGTAGCAGATACGCGTCAGTTGGACAGTGTGAGACACAACCCGACTTCATGGTTGCACTGTCAAGGTGTCGTCGTTCGTGCCGTGCGTGCGCCGAATTCGGTCTGCACTTTATGCACACACACACACACACACACACACACACACACACACACACACTATGCATATTCATACCTTTGCATGCTAATAGCTGCACAGTGATGGGACACAGTGAAGGAGGAAGTTCTTTGTGTTGCAGCGAAATAAGTTTTTCGCAGTTAGGGGGAGACCTACAATGCAGGATTAAAATAATCAACAGGACAAACCCAAACCTTATAGCTGTATAGCTTTCATGAAAACTGAGTAATGTTCATAATCGGAATTGTGGCAGGAGTTTTCTTTGACAACTCCAGAAATTTTGGATTGTCGAGAAATTCCATCTTGTTCGGTCGGGGGAGACAATAACCAGGAGCCCAGAATGAAAGCATAACACGTACACCAACAAATAATTCGTTATGATTTCTATGGCGATCATAGGGTAGTCGCAAAGTGACTCGCATAGTCTCAGACAGTAGCAGGTGTTGCGAACGATGGCGTCCGTGGCGTTATTTCAGTGTTAAAATGATTCCGTATAATTTTTTTTCATGTCTTGCCACTTGCTTTGAGAACCTTAATGGTATGGGGCTACAATGACTCCGATCATTATTGTCGTGTTTGTGGTGATGATATTCTGACAAATGATGACGATGATGATGTCGATGATGATGACGATGACGATGGGGTGGGGTGGGGTGGTGTGTGTCAGGTTGTATTGACGCTGACGGGCGTGAAGAGTGTCAGCTGATCGCCAGCAACGAACTATGTCAACTGGCGCGTGACTACATGTTCTGTCACTGTAGACAGCGCTGTGGACTTTGCCTTGTCGACAACGACAACGCCTCTTGCTGTCAGCTAACGTTCTTTCTCTCTCTTTCTTTATGTAATTCATGTCATATCTGTTTTGTTCTTATGTGATCCTCTTGCCTTAATGTTCATCTATCTTGGCCTATGTCTGCCATATCAACTCAGCGCGGTCGCTCTCTGTGGAGTGGCGCGGATGGAGAACCAACAAAGATCCAGCAAGTGGCCACGCTCATGTGATGCCATTATTACTGACTTACGGTGTGACGCGATGTTCATGCCTAGTTGCTGAAGGCCACAGTCGAAAATTTCTCAACAACATTCGAGCACTAACAAGAAAAACACGAAACGTGGACTGAATATGCACTATTCCGCCCGCTGCACTGTCGGCCGAGGGCGGGGTCCCTCGCGGGTGCGGGGTCCTTTGAGGTGCGGAGTCCCTCGGGGTGCGAGGCCCTTCGAGAGTTCGGCATCCCTGTTGTGATTCCTGGTTTGATGGCTCGTGTAGGAGGGTTGTGCTGTGTGCTGTGTATAAACGTGTCCAGCATCTGCGACAACCAGACCAACAGCGAGCTCTGGATGCCGTGACGTAGCAGATGACGTCACATGTGACGCAATGATAAAGCATGGAGCTTGTTCTGTGTCTGATGTGTCGACGATGGGAAAATTTGTCAGAAGAAAATGTGCATTGTCATGCGGATTCTGTCGTCCGCACACTGCAACAACTTCTGCAACAACTTCTGCAACAACTTCTGCAGAAGCAAGGGTCACAGACAACGATGGCGGTCCTGCAGATGACTCTGGTACATTTGTAGGCACGCCTTGTCACGCAGAAACTTTTGAGTTGCAGATGGTTCTCCAAACAAAGTTATTATAGTTAGTTAGATGGGTTTGACAAAGGTTTAGTATCTGCGTTCAAAAAATTTTGAGCTTTCGAAAAGTGGAAATTGCCAAGTCCAGATCTGTTTAACAAACTAAAACAAACAGAACGTTGTGATTCGCTAGCCAGCTATCTCTTCGTATATATTGCTTATTGTATGCCAGTGTTTTGTTTACAGAAGACGTTATTTGTTTTCTTCAAGACGCGCAACAGTTTCACGAATCAGTTCACTATTACAGCACGTCTTCTGTGTTGTGTGTTTAGACTGTGTTTGAAATTATCGTACAGATAGACTCAGCTGCAGTATGCACTGTGACTTTTAGGTTTTAGATTAGTATTAAACTGAACCGGATGTTAGCAGATTATTTCGGTGTACATTTTACTGTACACAGTATTGGATAATTCATCGAGAATGGCATAATAGATCGTGTTGCTATCGATACCGTCATGCAGTTTGCGTTGACCGTGTGTGTGTGTGTGTGTGTGTGTGTGGTCCGTGGAACATGTAGAGTGCGAGGACAATGCTCAGTTTGCTGAGTTCTGTGCCAAGTGGGCTGCCGACGGACAGTGTCAGTCGTATGCGCTGCTCATGTCAAACAACTGTGCTCGAACGTGCAACTTCTGTCCTTCGACGACGCAGCCGCCACACAGTCCAACCAATGCACAGCTGGCCACAACTTTTACTTCGCCGGTGGTCTCATCCACGTGGGTGGTGGCGAACACTGATCGACCAGAGACCAGTGTGCCACCCAGCTCGCCTTTGAGCGGCGCCCAGCAATCCACTTCAAAGGACACCGACCTTCATGGTATAATATACACTACTTGGCCTTTGTCCAATCTTACCTCGGCATCTCGCATCTCCACTCAAACCCCCGACGTTGTTGATGATCTGTTTAAAAACAGCTCTGAACTTTATTCTGCGCGCTTTACTATGCGCACTGACCGCACAGTCAGTGAAGCACCAATATCACAACTCGGCAACGCATCAGAAGTTGTACCTTCAGATGCAAACCGGACAGCCAGTGCTTCCAACGAGACCAGTTCATCTCTGACGACTGTCACTGGCAGCACTGCAGTGCGGCCACTAAGTACAGTTGACATTGTCGGAACACGTGATCACACCATCCGTGCTGCAAATGTCACACGCACTGCATCTTCTGTGACCAGCACTGCATCTGATGGCCTGTCGCTACTCAGTCTCATCGTAACCAGCGCTGCTGCTCCCGATCGACCGGATATGACGTCACCGTCTGGCGTTACGTCACGCAAGGGCGACAGAGCGGCGACCTCCTTGCGGCGCGCTAGTCACACTCCTCGCACTCCTGGACGCCCCCTGGCGACAGAATCGCCAACACCCACGGATGGTGATTCTGCAGCTGGACACAAGTCGTCTCAACTGACGCTGCTTTTCAGTTCCACTTCTAGTTCCAAAGCGAGCATTATGCCGACCGGCAGTTTTACTGGCTCTGACTCTACCGCGGTGCCTTCTGGGTTTACTGTTCTCAGTTCCAGGACTTCCGCTGACGTCATTACACGTCACTATCAACACGATACGTCTAGTCGTTCGGGCGGCGTCACTGCATCGCCGATGTTGTCTGCCTCTACCGACAGGTTGAATACGTCGCCAGTTGCAACCACTGGCAGCAGCAGGTGGTTGTCACGTGACCCGATGACGTCACAGTCCACATCAAAAGACGCCGCTTCGGCCGTCGCGTCTCGTCCAGCCACCAGCACCACAGCTGTCAACGACAGCTCCAGTCACATTCGGCTCAGCACTGATGATGGCGTTAGCATTACGGCGGGGATAATCTCAACCATAGTAGATCTAGGGACGCATCAGCTAACATCATCATCGTCGCTGACTAACGACTCCAATGCTACAACAGAGACTGGCAGTCATGACGCCTTGCTGACGACTCAGTCCATCACTGACAATCACCTGATCAGTCGCTCCGAAATCACCAGTCGGACTGATATCCGAACCAAATTGCAGCCGACACGATTTTCAGATCAGACCATCACTAATCCTTCGCTATCGGATGCCTCGAGTAGTGATGCGACTTTGCCAGAATCGATAACTTTGTCGGATAGTTGGTCTTCGGTTCGTGACGCCATGACGTCAGTCGCCAGTGGAATTTTGTCGTCTGTCTCATCACCAAAGAGTTCAACGAAACCGAGTTTTCACGGTTCAGTCGGCGTCAATGTTTCCACCACGATCAGCAACGCCACCATGCGGACAATTTCGACAACCGCTGAAACAGGACAGCACTCTGACAACGACACACAAACCACTGCGACAGTGGAAACTCTTTCGTCGCTGTTCACAGCACAGATGCCTCAGACCACGCTCCACAATGGTAGCAGTAGAGATGGCGCCGAAGTGACATCAGCACCACAAGCGATGACGTCATCAGTTTATGCGCACACCCGCTACGGCTCTGGCGATTCACCCCGCAATTCTAGTATTACGCCGACTGGCAGTTTGACTGGCTCTGCACTAACTTCTCCGCAGTCTACTATGCGCACTGACCACACAGTCAGTGAAACACCAGTATCAGAACTCAGCAACGCATCAGCAGTTGTACCTTTAGATGCAGACCGGACAGCCAGTGCTTCCAACGAGACCAGTTCATTTCTGACGACTGTCACTGGCAGCACTGCAGTGCCACTAAGTACAGTTGACATTGTCGGAACACGTGATCACACCATCCGTGCTGCAAATGTCACACGCACTGCATCTTCTGTGACAAGCACTGGATCCGCCGCGTTTTCTGGGTTTACTGTTGAGGAATCCGTTGGTCCTACAATGAATGAATCCAGAACATCATCCAGTGTCAGTCTGCTGACAGTTCGTCGTGCCACAGACCATGTGTCCCCTGATCTGTTGACACCACCCACAGAGGCTGATATTAGTCTGTCGCACAATAGCACATCGACTAAACACGTGACTAGCCACTTCCAGCATGCAACTCCTTCAACAACGTCGAGGTCTTTGTTCAGTTCCACTAGTGACACTGCTGCCAGTCGCCAGAGCGTGACGTCATCGACTGATGTCCCGGATGTCGACTTAACACGGTCGACGTCGTCAGCAGAGTCTCACACGAAGAGCATCACCACGCGACCACGGCGAAGGAGCAACGCGACGACGGAGAGGACAGGCGACGTACAGATGAATGACACCAGAGCAGCAAATGGTAGGTCTATCTCGAGAACGGAGCGGAGATCACGTGACACATTGCGAGCACCTGTTGTCACGTGACATTCACCACGTGGACCCAACACTTCACCTGTTCACAAAAGCTTCTCTCTCACTCTGTCACATCTAGACACTGTTACTGTACGTCTCTCTCATTGTTTTTCGGGGTAATACGCCACGCTCCATCGAAAAACAGTCTCATTGACGTTCGGCGATTACTTAGTCAAAGATAAACTGATTGGTATAATTTTCCAACACAGTAAAAGCAACTACATTCACTTTCTGTACAGTCGCGCAGTTTTCCACCATGTAATGGCTAAGATTCGACGAAGATATAAGTATATAAGTATAACACAACATTTCTAAAGCGCCGCTTACACCTATAGTGACCAGTAGCGCTAATGTCAGCGTGGCACATTTCGTGGAGCAAGGTGTACGATACAATCGCAGTCTAACTGTTCACTGTTGTTACAGTGTTGTAAGTTGAAACCAAAAACTGGACAATTCGCTGTTTTCGACGCTATTAACGAGTCGACTGTTAAGATGCGTTGAATCACACACACATGCACGGGACCCGGTTGTGCGGGTAATTGCGGATTACTGTCGCTGCGCATAATTGTGGGCTGGTTCAAAAATTGGCGCAGAAAAAATACGACAAAATATTGTGAATGGCAAGGTGCAGCAACAGCAACCGGGGAGTCATTGTTAGTTGGCGCGTGTCCATTTTACGCGTTCCGATTTTGCTTTACGTTTAATGTGTGCAATGTTATCATCACACTGTGAAAAACTTGAATGTTTTATTTGCCTGCAACTTACTGTAGATAGTTTCTGTGATATTTCGTTTATTTGATTTTTGAAATGTCTACAGAACTGTATGAGTATATTTCTATAAGCTGAATGGTTCAGCATGCAGTCTCTTTTCAGAAACAGTTTGGCGTCTGACTCCGAAGTGACAAACTGTCTCCGCTAGGAAATAGTTAAATTGTGCTCAAATTTGTGTCAAACTCCATCTGAACGGACAAACGTGTACGTCCGTTTGTTCGTTGTGTTCGTTCGTTGGTGCTCGTCGCTTCTTGACGTTTTTTTATTTAATTTATCAAAATGTTAGAGTTAACATCAGACGATGACGAAGAACCTGTTTATTTGGCCAGTGTAACTATAATTTTTTAGTAGTTGTGCGCTTTTGTTCAGTCTTAAGAGAAAAGGCGTCATTCTGTGTGGGTTCAAGGCTACCTGCATGCAGTCTCGTAAACACGGGATTGAAGCCCCTGGCGAGTGTTCGTTTGTCCAATTGTCCGTTTGTTCGTTTAGATGGAGTTTGACAAACAGCTGAAAGACATTCAGCACACTGTATAGTCTGTTTCGAGATTCAAACATAACTTTATTTGCTTATTCGCAGTTGCACTTTCAATAATTGATGTTTGCGTGACTATCGTCCTGGCGAGGTCGCACTGCTGCATGCAACCACCAATCGCCCAAACAGTTCTGTGAAAAAAAACCATCATAAAAACTATCGACTGAATTACTCGGTACACTGTCCCCTTTATTGACTGTGATGTTGTTGTTTTGCGTTGAAATAAACTATCTTTTCAATTTATAAAGCCAATATGGCTGTTCATTTTTGATTACGATAATGAGTTATATAAAATGAAAAATCGAATAAATGATTAACAACACTGACAACAATAACAATAGAGTAATACTATAGTTTGCGGCAATACTTAATGTCTCTTCTTTTGTCTACTGACTGGCACGAAAATCAGGATGCGCTGCAGAAATGAAATGACTATTTCGTGTTTAGTTACGAATGAATGTTATTATATTTCTTTGTCTGCTAAGTGCTTGTCAAAGTGTTTTTTTTCATAGAACATCTGCGAATTGCTTTGAATATGTTATTGTTTTGTTGAGCGATTTTTAATCGATTGATTTTGTGCATGCGTCGATGTCTTATTTTTGTGAATATTACGTTTATTGTTGATTGTGATTATTTCGTACGCACATACATAACGTCGAAATTATATTTTGCTGCTTCGCAGCTTCCTTCACCTGCGCCACAGTTTTCTATAATTATGATTTCATACAATTTTGAGTTCAATTATTCTGAGTTTTGTATTTTGTGTATCATTGTTGAAATGCAAAATTCGATTATGTATAGAGAAATTTGAAACGTTTATTCTGCACGCACCGTACACACACATTAAAGCTACGCGTCGAAAATAACATTTTAAAACACAAACAGTATGTCTAAGTCATAAGATCATTGCTGCAATTAAAGATTTATTCCATCGTCAAAACGCGGCGTGTCAGCTCCAAAACGATTTGCAATTAAACTTCTATTGTTGCGACCAAGCAAGCTGAAACGCGTGGTAATATTGCAGTTTCGGCGAAGGATTAAAAATAATTACAATCGTAATTACAAAGTCACGTATAGGCCTAAACTTCGCTCGCTGAATAAGTATAGCCTATTATATTCGCCAATTCATGTTAGTTGAACAATTCGGCTATATATGTTATGGTTTATCGAATCGCGCAGCCACATGCTGGAATTTTACAATCATAGCGATGATAAAACTGTGGAAAAAACTGCACAAAACACAGTCGCAATGCTTAAATTTAATGCAACTTTTCAGCATCATTATTAAGGGACATGCCAGTCATCTTTCAATTTAGTATAAACTCAAACTCAACGCAAAATGCGGTAACCTATCTGCACTGCAATAGCACTGAATAGAATAATCAATGTAAAAAAATAGTTCAGTTGTAGCCCTATATAGAACAGACTTGGCTACCGAAAACAGAAACTTCTGCAGTGTGGCTCTGAGCTCTAATTTATTAATTTTGTTGAGCATTCGATCAAAATTCTGATGCTATGAATTCAACATGTCACTTTGAAATGGATTTTGTCCAAATCCATCAGTAATTTCTACAGTTGTCTGTTCTGTTTTTCTTTCGCAATATGCGACTTAGAATGCTTCGTTCAAGTGCATCAGTCCGGTAATTTGCACTTATGAAGCATTTGGCTTGAGATGGTGTATGTCTAATAATTAAATTTCAATGAAATCAATTCGTAGCATAGAAGCAATTTTCGGAGGTCGGTTAAAAGTTTAACCTGCGTCCGCAAGACAATTGGCAGGCTCTTGTGCCTATCCTCACGACCGTTTTTTATGGAATGTACGTCGTTATAGGCGACGCTGGGACGAAAACAATGACGTCAATGATGATGTCATCGCCATCTACAGATTACCACGACTCGACTGGAGAGAGTCGCGTGACAGCCGCTGTGACGTCATTCGATGATGGGTCTGTAGTCGTAACGTCATCGCTTACGTCACACTCGGGTGATGTCACATCAGCCGCCGACGACACACAGTCTCCTAGCAACGACGTACGGACGCCACAGGTCGTCATGACAACAGCCGGTGCTGACGTGTCGATCTACGAATCAGACGCTACCGTCTATCAACGCCAATCGAGTCAACAGCCAATCAGTTCCGTTGATAGCACTTTGTCGCAGTCGCCAGAGTCAGCAGCGTCTATTAGCAACGCGATGATGACGCCACAAGTGTCAGTTAGCAGTCGTCCGGATGAAGTGTTTACTGGTTCCACCGACGGCGACGACGGCCGCTCAACTGGCACTGAAAGCATGTTACCAAGTCCACCAAGTGCCACGACGATTGCACAGTCACCTAGCAACGAAACTGCGACGTCACGTATTGCCATGACGACAGGCGTGAGAGACGACCTCGAAAATATATCCAGCAGCTCGTCAGAAGTTACTTACACATGTTGTCAGTCTGATGCTACTGCTACAGTGACGTCTGATACTGTTGTCATGGTAACAGGGACGGACGGTGAGTCATTTGTAACGTCGCCAGCAACATACACAAGTCAGTCCGGACTATCAGCAGGAACTAGTGAGTCGGTGGCCAACGTGGTGCCTAGAAACGACACTATGACGTCTCAGGTTGTCATGACAACGAGTAGTTTTACAAGTGATGAGTTCGCGGGTGTCAAAGACAACATATCATCATTAACCACTGCCACAAGCCAAACCCCCAATAACATTACATTCCCACCAGCATCAACTAACAACAACCTAGTTACGCCTAGCACCGTTGTCATGACAACGGCTAATGATACAGCCCAATTTTTGTCGTCGTCAGTAGCTTCTGCGGCCCTTTATCATAGGTCAACAACAAAAACCATCCCGGTTAGAGACAATACGTTGCTTAGCAACAAGACTACAACGTCGCATGATGCCCTGACAACAAGAATGCCTAATAATATGCACAGTGAGTCTACAGAAGTATACAGCAGTAAAATAACAGCCAACTACACTAGCCTTAAGCCTGAAAATAGTACATATTCATCGGCGTCTCCTAGCGATGAGGACGGAATGACGTCACATACCGTTGTCATGGAAACGATCAGTGACACTGAACCGTTCGTAACTTTACCACGAGAATCTCTGACAAGTCGTTACAAACCGATGGTAACTACTGTACCATCTGTCGGTGATACGTCTCCTAGCAGTATCACGGAGATGCCCGGTGTTACCATGAAAACGAACATTATTGTGACAAATGAGTCTACAGTTACGATACATTATATGGGTACTATTCGCAAGTCTGATAATACCACAGCGTTAGCATCGTCTCCTAGCAACGAAGTAGTGCCGTCGGATAAGGTTGTTATGGCAACAACGACAGAGGATGAGGCACCTGTGACATCGCCACCGACATACTCACGTCAGTATGCTCCAGCAGCGGTAACAACCAGTGACTTCGTGTCGCTTAGAAACGAAACTGTGGCGTCGGGCGTTGTCATGACAACGAGTAATAGTATCGACGTTGTGACGTCATATAGGCCATCTGTTGACGTGAAAACAGCTAGTGACACAGAACCGTTTATAACGTCATCGTCAACACGTTTTTCCCCTCATTATGAATTATCAACAAGCAGTAGCCAGTCTGTTGGTGGAATTTCTACTAGTAACGATATGACGACGGTGACGTCACACGTTACTATGAGAACGAGCAGTGTCGATTCATTCCGAAATTCTAGTATCACACCGACTGGCAGTTTGTCTGGCTCTGCACTAACTTCTCCGCAGTCTACTATGCGCATTGACCACACAGTCAGTGAAGCACCAGTATCACAACTCAGCAACGCATCAGCAGTTGTACCTTCAGATGTAGACCGGACAGCCAGTGCTTCCAACGAGACCAGTTCATCTCTGACGACTGTCACTGGCAGCACTGCAATGCCACTAAGTACAGTTGACATTGTCGGAACACGTGCTAGCACGCCCACCACTAGTGATTTTTGGGTCACTGAAATAACTGACCGGCACAGTAGTGACATGAGTGATGACGTCATTCATTCGAGCATGTCCAGTGCTGTCAGTGGGAAGATTCAACAGTCGACCAGTCAACAGTTAAACGGGTCTGTCACCAGCACTGCATTAGTGTCCACTGATACAGCTACAAACGCCACCAAATTTGGTACAAATCTTCATAGTGTTACAGAACCGTCGTCGTCGCTGTCATCAGACGTTGCCATGGCAACGACTATTGCACCGACTAGCAGTGTGCCAACGGAACTGTTGCTGGTAGGCTCTGTAACGTCTGCATACACAGAGGCAACCAGTGGCAGTAGTAGAAGCCAGAAAAGCAGTGAAGCTAACATGCTTATGACGTCACCGCTTGCAATAACAACCAGTGCAGATGACCCAGCCACCGGTAAGCACTATAACGAATCTACCACTGACGACACTACTAGCACTGTTAGCACTCTGCAGTCGTCGATGTTGCCTAGCAGCGATGATATGACATCAGCCGTTGCCATGACAACCACTACTGGCGTCGTACCAGCTACTACGCCAAAAGACAATCAGTACTTAAGTGAAGTTATTACGACGGAGTCATACCAACAATCTACCGGTTATTCTGGAGAGTTGTCCACGTCTCCTAGCAACGGTGTTGCTATGACAACGTCTGCAACGGTGACATCGACAAATAGGCCTACGACAACAATGACATCTGCTGCTCAAAGTAGCACTCGTGGTGTGTGGTCGCAATCAACCCCTTTCACATTACTTGTCAACATGACCACACCTCCTAAACGGGTGACGTCACGTCGTACCGCTATGACGTCACAGAGTGTCGATACTTCATCGACGTTAATATCTGACGACGTAACTAGGTCACAGTCGACAACTCGGACATCGTTAGTTACGTCCTCTAGTAGCCACCTAGTTACAACAGTACATCCCACGTCAAGTGTCGTAAGTAGCCTGAGCAGCCCTTTTACAAGTCGAACTCTCGCTACGAGTACTACTGCCGTTCGAAGTTCATCCGCAGCAGCTACTAGCAGCCCCCATCTCGTTACGTCATATATGACGTCATCTTCGGCCGTTGCCATGACAACGCGCACCAGCACTACCGCCCACCACGTGACCACAACCAGAGATCGCTCCACGCGTGAGACGACGTCGGACGCCGGGAAATTCCCGTCGTCGTCGCCACGCGCAACGTCGTCACCGGTTGTCATGACTACCATGACGTCATCGTTGGTGTCTGTACCAACTACCACGTCACACGCGACGTCACAGCCTAGAGTACCCGGTAGGTTGTTTTTGTCGATAATTTGACTTTGTTGACAGTAGTGTTTCACAAGTTTCTAATGCAAACACTAAGGGCAGGTTCCAACCGTTCCATCGTCTCGGGTTAAGTTAACTCGTAGGTTAACCTTCGATTTAACCCTTTGTTAGCAAAAACGCGTTCCAAGAGCACTTAACAGCCGGCCAAATGCGAGTTAACTTAACCGAGCTCGATCGGCCAGTTAAATCGCCGGTTAGCGGTTAAATGTATATTGCCATTTCATATACATAATGTATATGAAATGGCAAATATGTTCACCTGAATCCGCGAGAATTGATATACAAACGATGTTTTTGCTATTTGTTCGAAAATGAACGCATTACGTCATTCTAAACGTCACCACAACATCGAAACGGAAACAGTAGTGAGGTTAGCAGTTAAACTGATGCAT
>Ga0056116_1000583_pt1 | contig 12733 bp, 11 predicted proteins | sample WorMetOlspDAHAB2_FD_67352 | JGI IMG/M metagenome (GOLD analysis project Ga0056116, IMG submission 67352) | Marine gutless worms symbiont microbial communities from Max Planck institute for Marine Microbiology, Germany - Olavius sp. DAHAB.2 ...
CTGTTGCATGTGTCTTGTTTCTTAAACTTTTTTCTACATTTTTTAATTTGTCTAACATATATTGAGACACAGACGTTTTAAAACAGGAGTTGCTACATTTTGCATGAAAAATTTGCTGAAACTAACGATTTCAGGATATATGTGCAAGTGCATATTATTAAAAAAGCTTGTATTCTGACTGTTACTATATTGCTCCCAAGTAACTTCAGTACTAAGCCAAAGAGCTAATTCTTTTTCATGTTGTTGCTGAAATATAAGTAGATGTGAGAAAGTTATGATTGTGATATAGTTGCAGCATATTTGTTTATCTCATGTATATAAAGGCTTCATCATCCATTGTTGTCCTCTACTGTAATTACTAAGTATCTGCAAAAAAGTTGTGTGGAGAATTTGTCCCATTTGAAGTGATATTCATTGGTTCTTAACGTTATTTTGCCACAATTTTTGCGGCAAGCTCGACAGGTTATCCATGGATAAAAATAGTAAACATGTTAACAATTTCACTGAATAATTTGAAAGGAGTTTCTTTGTTCCGATAATGTAAAGTTAAAAATGGGTGCGTGGCTTTAACTGTGGCCAGTCCACCAGTGGAGCTGTGAATGTTAAATAGCATGGTTCTGCGAAAAACTATCTGTTGATAATAGGTGACACTACGGCCTGCTTATCTGTAATTTCATAGGCAGTGTCTGTCACATTTGTCAATAACTGGGAATAGAAGGGTGTGATAACTGATAGGTTTATGTTTACTCAAATGTTCATACAACCCAGAAGATAATGTGTTGTCATTAGAGTAAACCAAACTGCTGACAGTAAAACGCAGCACCCGTGCTCGCTTGTTAAAAATGGTGCAGCATGGACTTTACTGCAGTGAAATATAATAAAGATAATATAAACAATCACATTACACTGTATACTGCCACTGTCAAATAACTGTGTGTTTTGGTACCCCAACATGCAATACGCAACAGTCAAAATAATGCACTCAGTGATGACATGTCAGATGTAACGGCCTGTAGAGATGACACAGAAGTGGTCATGGATGAAGTGAGTAGTCTGCAAAAGTAGCTCGACTTGTGTGGAATCTCATGCCAAAGTGACATTACTGTATCACAGATGCATCACTGTAACCTATCAGTCGTCCATAAACGATACATGTGACCGTTTCACGCGTTTTGACTTTGGCATGTGAATATTGTCTTCATCCTGCACACACAAACGAACACGTAAGTGTTGTTTCATCGACTAAAAATAACTAACCACCTGCAAATTACATATGGATACTTTTGTGGTGACAGCACAGTAAATGGATGTTCTCACTTCTCACTGTAACAGATCACTGGGAAATGTAGCCATGTTCAAATCTATGAAACGATGCAATCTACATTAAATGTTAAAGAGAGTGACATATGACATACGTCAGAGCTTTCAGAAGAGCTGTCGTCGTCAAGCTTCTTGCTGAGCTTGCTACCACCCGAAGGTTTTGTTGCAGCCTGTGAAGCTCGCCGACTTGGAACTTGTCGAAGTACGCGCGTTGAAGCTCTCATCTCGTCAAAGTCTTCCACCAGTGCCAACAAGTCACCATATCTGCATGTTTAACAGTGCAGACAAGAGGTGCAATTTGTTCTTAATTTGATTTACAACAGATGTCATTGTTGCAAGCAAATCACTAGCATCTTTCATGCTGTAGTAAACAGACAAAATACCAAACAAATGTACAAAATCAGTGCAGACAGTATAACTGTACTATTCATTTCGACCGACATTCAAGGTGTGAGAATAAAGCACATCTAGCCGTGACATCATACCATAAGTAGTCATGACACAGAGAACAGTTGAAAGTTACCAATTAACATGCATTAGTACTTAATGTGAAGGTCATAAGGTCATACCATTAGCCCTTTTGTGAATGCCAATAATTCTAAAACAAGACCTGGAATGCCCAATACAGACTAGATTGTGTATTTTTGAAATGCACTATCAAGTAAATGATACTATTCAACCCACTGCAATCAAGGACACTGGCATAACGCTGTATTATCATACTCACTTTGCCTTTAATGCATCAGTGCATGATGTCTGAACATGCTGTAATGCCTGCTGGATGGATTCATGTGTTAAAACTACAACAAGCCATAACCACATCACACTATCAGAACATATGGCAACAATTATCGATGCTTTACATATTACCCAGACATTCCAGCATCAGCCAGTTTACAGTTTGTTGGTTGGGATTTAATTAGGCCATACTGAGTCTTAAAATGTCATAGTTTGGCTAAAAAGTTGTTGTTAGTGATAAAGTTAAAACATACTATGCTTTGGGAAATACAATAATGTAACTCAATGCAACGCAACAAAAAACCCAAACAACAAAAGCTATTCTGGATCTGTTACTTCTTACAACACTCGGCCACGATATGAGGTGGGATTATTCTACAGCTCCTGAGATCAGACGCGGCATCAGCCAGTTTGAAATATGTGGTTTGTTCTGCGACAAAGCTTCAAGAACATGCAAAACTCACACGATATGTCTTTACAAGCACAGCGCATGTGATCAAGGTGTGCCAGGATCTGTTCTACTGTCGGCTGGTCTTTATCCAACGGCTTCGCAACTGGTATGTGTTGTACCCTGTTGACAACATGTGATCAAACACAGCTGAAACAGATGCTCGATTTGAGCATGTCTGCATGTAACAATGTGCACACTTCCAAGTTTCATCACATAAATTCTTGCTGTAATAGATTGGAAGACACAAATGGAACAATATGCCACTAGAGATGAGACCACCGAACTTGACATACAGCCGATCCAGACAGTCACTGAAGACGTTTGAGCGGAACATTGTGTTGTGAGCCATGTTTTACTGCGCTCACTAGAAGCCTCTTAACTGCTAACTCACATACTTAAATCACAATTGGCATCTCGCTGCCAGAAATACTTGCCGATCTGTTAACAATGCATACAAAACATGCACAACTACAAGTGTGATCTGAACAGCTGTCACCTAAACAAAATGGTTGGTTGGTTAGGATTTAATAACACTCCTGAGTACAATTAAGCTATGTCACAGTTGGTTAAAAATGATGCTGGAAAGAATGTAAAAAAGTTGCACTCTGGGAAATACAATAATGTGATAAAGTAAAACAAAAAGAGCCTGGGAAAAATACAAAACTCAATACAATGCACTAAAACCAGCTTTCAAAACTCCATGGGTCAACAAAATGAGTATCAGACTTATGGCAAAGTAATAATACAAATGCGATGGGTGAATGTCGTGGACTTTGGCAGCCGACTGGCTGATGCAAAGGCAAAGTTTGCAGCTTGGCCTGTAAATTGGTGGCCACCCTGGTGCTGGCCCACATTCACTCAAGTCACCACAGTGAGTAAGTAGAGTTTAACGCCCCACCCATCACAATATAGGTCATTCGGAGGTGGTCAAGTCACCAGAGTAAATTCTTGAAATGACTGCCACAGATGACAGCACTATTAACACCATCCTGGTAAAATAATAATAATTATTATTATGAATTCAAGCTACATAAATTAGGCATGTCAAATATTGGAAAATTTCTGTCGCCTCTTATGGCACTTAACCGGGGAAAAAACGTGGGTTTATTATACAGTTACTAAGTGCACACTGAGCTGATCTAAACAGGAACACACCTGTGTCCTTTTCTTTTTGGCGTGCCACTGGACCTGGTTAGCTGCGAGTGCAACAGCTCGGCCAGTTTATCGGCATACTCCTGAGCCCAGTACTTCAGCAAAGACACTGTGAACATGTCATTTCGCTTGCATTCACGACACAGCAGCGACCGCAACAGGTCGGCACTCGGCCTATGCCCAACGACACACAGCACAAACACATCAGCCACACAACACATAGCAACAACACGAATGACAATCAAGACAGCACACATATCAAACAAAAAATTTCTCAACATCAACCAAATCCAACGCCTTTACAGATTCCCTTGTTCTCCTCAAACACTAGGAATGGCAAAGTGGCACGATCACACGAGCTTCTGTATAAGCCTTTGCAAATTCCGGTACAATATTGATAATAAACGTACAACATAACATATATCGTCGCATAAACTTTGTTAACTAGTTTAGATTAATTACTGTATTACATGCACTTAATGACCCATAAATTATTTTCAAAAAATAAATGAGGGAACATGGGGCTGTTAACAGACTGGCACTGCAATCTGCTGCTACGTGAACTCTCTTTCAAACTCTCAACTATCGTTAGCTGAGCCTGTCCAGCTGCAATGACTGGAATGCACTGCCAGATCACGTTTTCAGCATCATCCATCGAGTTGTTGTGAAACCAACTGAAAACTTGCTGTTCAAGTAACTGTTCTGCTGTTAGCACTTTCATAGACCTTGTCGCAATTACTTAGACCACAACAAAAATTGATCATTATAGCAGTTTAGACCAGATGTCCCGAAAAACTGCTGTGAATATGTATGTGCGCTGATTTTATGAGTTCAAATTACATGTTTATCTGCGATTGTGCATTATTGATGTGCCAAAGACAAAAATAAGGTAGTTTTTCATTAACTGTTAATATACAGATCACCAGAATTTGTTCACAGACAACTGTAAATAACGTGAAATCGTACCCATCCTGTTTAAGCAAGATCATGATGTTCGACATTGCTTCTGCGTGAGCTACAGACAAACAGTTACACATTACAGCAAATCATCTGCAACTATGTTCAGGGTTCCTGCACGTGCTGTCCAACACAATTCAAGGCCTTTTGTTTCAAGAATTCAAGAAATTCAAAGCCTTTGATACAAAATCTATCAATAATCACAAAACATTTCAGCTAGTCCGGAGTTCATACAAGTCTTGTTGCCGCCTGCCATCAATGTTTAATCTTCTTACATCGGAAGTTTCATTGGCTCAAGCTAATTCCAAACTTTGCAAGGACTTTATCAACACCAGTGCTGAACCCGTAGGTTACTGAAATCTCACATGATGCAAACTTTTCCAGACAAATGAGAAATTCGTTTGAAGACCAAATAATTGGTTAAACTTAGAATGTTTATTCAGTAATTGTAATGTGTACATATTAACAGCTGTCATAGGTGCAAACAGAAAGCTAACTTCATGGTAAACAAAATGTTTATGAAACAGAAAAAACAACACAACACTGTGTCAGATGGCATAAATACAATGTCACATTCCTCTACTCACTTAAATTAACGTAAGCTGAACAATAGGTGTAATATATAGCATATTGATATAATATTAACCTGAGAAGTCCAAATTTGGCAGGACAGGCATAACATCTTCAACAGGAATGCTATGAACAGCGATCAACTGCCACAGAAAGTATTGCTCTATTGTTTCCCATTCAAGACTTGCATCTACGCAGTGACATTTTCATTACAATTATTTACTACAGGTATGGTGAAAATGCAAAGAAATAGCGAAAGAAAACACAAAAAAGTGACCAAAAAAATAACACAGCAGAAACTGCATTACACAAAATCCTATTAATGTCACTTGTGATCATAGTACACTGCAATCTCGTTATAACACAGTACACTCGTTCTGGAAGCCAAGCAAAATTAGCGTTATAAACAATGAAATGCACATGTTGAATGCCGTAAAACGTATACTAATGGACTGGTAGATCACGTGGGACAATCATAAATAACAACAGTTTGAAAACAGCAAGCAACAATGTTATTACTCAAAAAAACTCATCAATTAATAACACGTAGGCTGGGCATTGACGTCTATCTAGCCTATATGTCGATGAATGGGTGCTCGGAAAATAAGTCATTGCCTCTTGCATGCTGTGCTGCAGAGGCTGCGAGTCTGGCTACAACTACAGTGCTTGTTGCTGAGTATGCAAGCAATAATTTGGCCACACTGGCATTTCAAACTGTATACTCTGGCTCATTCTCTTCATTTACTCGCCTCACACTACAGTAGCACTAGCCCTGTCACAGCCGTGTTAATGGAATCCAACTTCCTGTGAGCGTTATAACCGAACAAACACTAATGACGAGCATTATAATGAGGTTGCAGTGTTCACTTACAGGAGTAACTGCAAGAAAAATTAATGTACTGGTTGAACAAACTGAAGTAACGGTACATTTAGACAGCCCATCTAAAACCTGTATGCACATCATCATCACAAGGTAGTAAAGGCCCATCCAAACGAACTGCACACAATTACAGAAATGCAAAAAATGCCCCTTATTTTCATCCTTAAAGTGTAAGTAACAGTTACATTATGAGACCAACTCATATGATTACTATTTCAATAGACGACATAAAAAATACCAGAAAAACACACTTAGAACAGAGTGAAACGAATCTTTATGAAACATCACCAGTTGACCCTGTAGTATCTCACAGATAAGGTCTTGAAGCTGAATAAACAAAAATAAACATTGCACAAGTCATACAGAAATCAGATCAGAATCAGGCTGCCTCAAAAATTACAACTCTACAGTATGGCAGAAATCATTATACTTAGCACCATCATCATCATAATCATCATCACCACAATAACAGAGATCATCAACATTCATCTTTGGTGTGTTTTATCGATATCGGTGACAAGAGGCATGAAAGCATTTTAATACAATTACGCTGTATGACTGTTTTTCCAATTCACAGACACCACGATTCTGCTGCGGTCTCTCTTACTCCAATAAAAAAACAATTCAACCAGTTGGGTTGTCCAAGAAAAAAGCTAAAAACTGAAAATTATTACAACCAGTGCAACAAAAGTACATGATATTATGGCACTATAAGCCCAGAAAACATAAAGCACTATATTCAGCTAAATACAGAACTGCACACAGAATCTATGGTCATCGGATGCCCTACTGCAGCCTCGAACGTTTGCCACAGCTGACTCTGCAACATTTACTTTCCATTCACTTATCAGGAGACATGCAATTGCTCCTCGCTAGCAGGCTTAAAATCAAGGCTCAACTCAAACCTTTCATCTGGTCATTACTATGTAATGTATTTAATTATTGTTCGTTATTGTTGTCAATAATATTATTACCTGTGTTCCATCGATGCATGACACAATCAAGTGCAGTAATTCAACATTGCCAGTTGCAATGTTAGCAAACTATAAAACAAACATCCAGAAACAAACAATGCAATACTGATTTGTGCAGCTAAACATTAAGGTGTATCTTCTTCACAAAAACTTCCTCATAAAAATGTAACAAAACGTAAACACTGAAGTAGCGAAATTAATGAGAAAACACTATGACGCAAGGACACTAAGCAAGAACAGTCTACCTTCAAATCAACCAAACATACAAGAATCCTGTATCTTCAGAAGAACTGACTGTGTATTCTGTCAATTACCTGCGAATATATGTCTGGGATTATAAATGAAAATAGCCGGACATCATCTTCATGGCATAGCTAAAAAGTAAGCAGACATCAATATACAACTGACACATTACAACAACCAATCAACCGGGAGTGCAGTTGTGCAGCAGTCCTGAGATACAAACCCTACTGTTCAAGGTTCTGCTACAGAACATCTCTTAATTATGGCATTTAAGTTACTATTCTGGAGATGTGAGACCATTACAACCCTGACCTATTACGTAAAAAGCGGAATTGACAAAAGGCATGGAATTTGTATTTGAGGTAAAGCTTCGTAGTAACTGTTAAGTAGCTGTGCACTTTGTCAGAAAATCACTGAAAAAAGTGTCATGAAAAGATTTCACAATTCATTAAAGTTACGATATCAAAATATTGCACACAAACACAAAATAAATCACTGTAATAATAGCTACTAACAAGAGCTTAACACATTATAAAACAACATAGGAACTATACAACAAAGGTTGTGTCGAGTGATAAAAGCACACAGCACAGTACCCGAAGGTCAGTCATTAGACACGCTTCAAGTGACTGCGTTTCCATGCTTTTGCAGAAATCTTTGTACGCCGACATTCGTTCTTCTTGATGCAACTTACTGAAACATAACAATGCCGACAGCTACTAAATCTGCTTCAGAAATTGGTAGCGGGAGTTGTCAGGTCATACAGCAAAGAAAAAAATTAATACCAAATTCTGGATCCACATTCAGTCTGGTTATGATATTACTACCAATATGGCATATTTTTAGATGAAACACAGCCTGGTATCTTTTACCCAACATACGACAAATGACGGAAATAATTTGACAGCAGAAACTTCATATAATAAAATGAGAAGCTGGCTGATCAAAGAGCAAATCAGAGCAATGCAAATGGTACGATATAGCAATATGGTACATGTGCAGTGCAAGTAACAAACACGTGAAAGCGATAACGAGGTCACATTCGTACCTGACTTTAAGAAAATAGAGAAACTGATAGCCAATGCGTGGCTGCAACTTGTACATTTCCTCCAGCAACATCATTAGCGGCTGGCGACTTGGACCTTCCTCTGGCATCTGACAAATGTTTCTGCACGTTACAAATCATGAAACAATCACAGCATCCCGTCAAAGTTTTTGGTCGAAAAACTGAAGCATCAGGCAACAATATAATCTAGTCATCATATGACCTCTTTAACCATCATTCTCTTGATGCTACAACAAACTGTGCAACTCTCTATTAGCCTACCAACTCACCTTTTATATATCCTCAATCAGCAACAGCTACTCAGCAGTTTAGCCACAACAAAAACAACAAGCGGCTGACAGCTCCTTCAGTGGACAACGGTTCTCAGATGATAAGACCATTAAAAATATCATTCTTAAAGAAACTCGACAGCCGAACGTGTGGTGTACATGTATTACTGAGTAAAGTGACAACCTAATTTCACTCAAAACAAATGCAAACCTAAATATCACGAAGAGAGGCATTCCTATAGAGTCTTCAATTGACCTACAAACAAACAATTACAATAGTTGCTATAAATGAAGTTTACCATAACCATGACACAACAGTAATCATTAAAACCGAAGAAAGGTGAGATTTATTAAGTAGTTAAGCAAGGGTATTTATAAGTCACACAATTAAGCACAGTTCACACTGCCCGAACCAAAATTTCTTCAGTGACTGTACAAATCAAGTGTATAACAACTCTGGCAATCTGAGGTCAGGTAGAATATTGTTCCAAAGTGGTCCTGACATGCTGACAAACTTTATAAAATAACTGAAGGAATTAATGATTATTTGTATTAGACCATAAATAGGTCCATATGAAAAGTTTTTTAAATATTGCCATAACTGACTAATGTTTTGAAAAAAGTTTGTGTTTTGCCAAGTACAGAATTTGTGTACAAGAGATGTGAACTAACTCCTCATCAAGCTCCAGAGGCAAAATACTCGGCTCAAACTGAGTGTGCAGAGTCTGACATAGGCAAGCCGCAAGAGCCAAAGCATCTTCCTGATCAAACTCCTCACGAATGATTTCCTGCATCATCTGATCAATCAACTCGCACTGTGCTTCTTTGTCACTGCAACAGTAAAGCCAATACCACAATACTGACATGCATTGGTTAAATGCTCTTTATTAAAATTCACTTCTAGCAAAGGAATAATTGACAAGCAGCAGTTAAAACAGACAAACGAATCAGACTATATCTTGAACCATTTAAAGCGTCAGCAGTATATTTACTAATGGAAAACAGAAATTCAACTATAAAGCATGTGCATCCAATTACTTTTCATCTTGCAACTGTTGAACATAGAGCTTCGAGTTTCCCTCAAGTTGTTGTATATATTCATCAATATTAATTGGCTCAAATTTCTTAACTTCGCGTATACTTCGTTCCACTTTAGCAGGCTCTTCGATCTGCAGCTTACCTGCAACATACATGAACATACACAACCAGGTAACAGCAATGCCCACAATTCGTGCCATTTCAGTTGGCAAAAATTTGATGCTTGTTTAAAATTTTCACTTATATACAACTTACAGAATTTTAAATATTGTAATCATGTTTCTGTGCTGCTCGATACAATTTATTCATTTTCAAGCATGATCACTTCGATAACAAATCTGGCAATCGCACAGGCCTCAAATGTTTCTACTGATATTAAGAAAGTTATTGACTAATATCTTACAAGAATGTCTTTCTAAATCTCTTAACTTCTCTGGCTTTTTCCCAACAATCTGCGTTTCTTCTGTATGCTTAAGTAGTCTTCAAATAAGGACGAATGCTAAGATTAAAGTCACAAATTCATCTATTGTAAGCTACTCACAGAAACTGTTGCATAATAAAATGTGATGATGTAAGAAACAATGATAAAATCAGAAAGATGATCTGAATTTTTAAACAATGTAAAAATGTTGTGTGCTAATGATAAAAGAATAGTACAATCTTGCTAAACATGTGTGATCTCTGTATAAAGGCTTCTAACAAATACACGACAGCAACTAACATAATTTCTAACTTCCACACATATCTATATAGATTCATCTTTCAATTTAGTTATTTCATTAGTTATAGTATCAGCATGATACTGAGCAAGCACGGCACACACACGCACCAGCAGGAACTTCATCGTCATCACTAAACTCGGCAGAATCGTTAACAGGCATGACAGACTCGTCTGCATGATTTACTGAATCATTTGACGTTTCTCGTATGCTGTTTGATGAAAAGCTGCTTTCTTCACGAACTGCAATATGCATTTACCATAGACGCAGTTACTCTATTAGTCAGACTAGCAAGCAGCATACATCAGTGAACAGAAATATAAACATAAGACAGTAAGACAAGTCTGTAATTGCCTTCTATAACATATTGAATTCTATAACAAAACAGCATGCACCATAATGACAGAATTTACTAAAATTCTGATTATTCGATTCATTTTCGCCAGACCATTGACATTAACAGTTGGGTGTAATAAAAGGAATATGGCAAAAATTACTGGCTGTAACAAAACATACTGGCTCAAAACCATTTCATAGAGGCAAACGGCTAAACCAGACATATCTGGAAATACTGTCATAACTAAACTTTTTGTTCTGAATTGTAATCGTACATGAAGTACAGAAAAAAAATCAAAAGCATAAAAACTTGACAGCATAGGTAAAAGTTAACAGCAAAATGACACATCAAATTCACACCTTCCAAAACATACAGCCTTCTTTTACAAGCTTTCTGAAAAAGTGAAGGGGTGAAAGAGTCATTCTGCTGCCTAAAGGTTAACATATGTACCCGACAGCCTTTTCAAGCAGCAAGTCTACATAGGAAAACTTGATCCAAAGTTTATCTTCTCACCCACTTGCTGGGAATCAGTGGGCGAGGACATTTTGGAGCCACTGCAGTTCTGACTGGCAATGAGCAGAATAAATTCTACAATACTCTTCGCAGATGCAAGGTGCTTGGAAAACGTTCTTGTTCCAAACTGCTTACTGTAGCAAATTCCAGGATCGCACTATTAAACTGCACAGTGTAATGCCTCATCGTTCTAGCTGTAGGAGATGCACTAAATCAACTGTTGATTATGATTATTATGATAACCAATGTGCACGACTCACCACTGTTTGGTCGAGCATCGGTGGAACAGAACTCGGCAAAGTTTTCCTTTAACATTGCGCACAAGTCCTTGTCTAGCTTTGGACTGTCAAATAGAGGAGCAAGAGATCTACAATTCAGCAAAGCCACTGATTACAGCATGATCAGCAGCATATTAAAATACGACCATTGGCTCAACCAACTTTTAGACATTTCTAAAAACCATTTTTACAACCCACGTATCAAGAAGAGTGATAAGAGAAACACATTATACATACATACATACCAGAACCAATTCACTTGCGGTTACTAAGTCAACACAGCCTAATTACTCCCAATTATATTGTTAACAGGTACGATGCCTCTATTGTACATAGCAAATCGCATTAATCACTAAGTGAACACTGAAAGATTGAAAAATAACAGTCGCATTCACTCACTATTACAACAAAATTCACACTAATAAAAGTATATCTCGTTCCTTCTCACAGTGATACACAGCTGTCAGTATAGAACACCAAAATGTTGCATTATCATGTACCCAACATTATGCCAACGAATATGCAACAACACTACTTGTATGATTCTACACACTACGGATTCGACGACATTTAGCCTTACGGTAAAACTCGCTTCTCCAAGATAGCCCGTAATGAAGCTTGAACGCCACTCCGAATGACTGATGCAAGTGGCGGATAAAAATTTGGCGTTATCTGTAGCACACGTTCAGAAATCTATGCAAGAGTATTTTCAGCGACAATTGCAGATAATCAAATGTGGTATAACATCAACCTCGATGTAAATTCACGCACAAAAAGTATAAACTGCATAAACAAAAAGATGCAGACATCCCAGCAATACTTTGAAAGTATCCCCTAAATCAACATAATTTAATGGTAATGTTTCTAACACATCAGAATACAGAAAATGGTAAGTAAAATGATGCTGTCTACAGTAAAGTCAGTACACAGCTTCCCAGTAACTCGAACAAATAATGCCTTACCATATGTACAAATATACAGTGATATGTAATCAACTAATTTCAGCATCTGTTTGCTGAAATATGGCTGTAAAATTAGCTGTCAACTATACCCAAAAATAGACAATTCACTCTGTATATTCTACATCATGTCTCGAAACAACCAGACCCCTAAAACATGTGGTGTAACTTCTTCATAACAAGAAATTAAATAACATGCAAAACATAGCCAATGTTACCGCATAATACCAAGACTGTTACAATGAAAACAAAATGGTTATGAGTAAAGA
>Ga0056116_1000584_pt1 | contig 12732 bp, 5 predicted proteins | sample WorMetOlspDAHAB2_FD_67352 | JGI IMG/M metagenome (GOLD analysis project Ga0056116, IMG submission 67352) | Marine gutless worms symbiont microbial communities from Max Planck institute for Marine Microbiology, Germany - Olavius sp. DAHAB.2 ...
CCAGTGGCGCCGACTCCATGGGGCACGGGGGCACGTGCCCCCACTTTTACAAATGGCTGGGCACGGGGGCACCGTGAGTTTAGAAGAACAGCAAACAAGAAACTGACCAAAACTGTACTGACCATCACGAATGCGCTCACCAAAACGACTAATTGTGCTTTTAGAGCCAAAAAGTGGAGGGGCACGACCAAAAAAATGCGCCGGATCGTTGCCCCTCCCCTTTCGCTCCAGACGGTGCCCCCACTTTCAGATTCTTTCCCGGCGCCACTGCTGAGTACATGTGTGGTTTCTGAAATTGTACAAGACCAACCCATGAATGTATCCGACACATGTCCAACTCTACTGTTGCATACGTTTCTGGAACACTGGGGCACCGCGTTGGCAAAAGACAAAAGACGGGCCTGGTGTCTAACTGAGTGGTTGTGTATGCAGCAAGAACAGTGAATCTTCGCTTCATCAGCCGCATCCAAACATCATCGACGAGCTGAGAGGTACGATCAGCTCGTCTGAAGTGCAAGCGTCGGACGTCGAAATCAACGGCGAAGCGCACTGTGACGCAACGGCCGAGGTGAACAGCGACGATGAGATCTGTCTCAGTGACGTCAACGAACAGTTTCAGATTCCGAAACACGTCTACGATCAACTCCGGCTCAAACAGCAATAGCAGTAGCAATCAGTAGCACACCTGGTATTAAGCTGGGTTGTAGTTACAAGAATGCTTGACTGTGATTTCCTAGCCAGTGGCTCATAGGGCGACGCTGATCTCCGATTCGTACTGGCCCCCAACCAGGCACCAGCCGAAGAACTAACGGGCGCCACGCCAAAATGTATGGGTGGGCCAAATCTGCGGTCTATGGTAAGCCACTATCAAGAATCATCATTAAATCGTATTAAAAACCGTCATGTCAGTGGGGCTAGATTTTTCATGAGTTTTCAGTATAAAATGAGCATACAAATATTGTATGTTTGCTTACTCTGTATGACCTAATTTGTGACGTCACCAGTTGCCGTTTGAAGCGGTAACAGGTAAAATCAATGTATATGATAAAATCGTGATATAAACAAGAAAAAATAAAAAAAATATAGAAATAAAAGAAATTTTTACAATAAATCTTCCTCTAAAAATGGCTTATGAATGGAATTCACAGCTTGCTAAGGAGAGCTAATGCCAGCGGGAGCGCTGACATCATTTACATTACGATGTGACGCATCTCGCTACTTTGCAGGTCAGGCATTGTTAATGACGTCGCACAATACACACTGAATATTTATTGCCAATGAATAATATTATAGTGCTTGATTGATAGGCCTACTTTAATCTGACGAAATCGTCGAAATGTACTCTCACTGACAGGCTACAGTATGATTTTTTGACAATTTGGTAGTGGCTTACTTTTTTGACCACCCTGTATAACGGGAGTTATGCCTAGTTCGTCAGTTGACCAAACTGCAGATTGTATAGACTAACTTTAGAATTAACAACCTGCTCATAACCAGAAATAGTTTAAGGCTAATTACTTTAAATTAACATTGGAGTGGATATTTAAAGACTTTAATTACTAATTTAAATACTTAAATTATCGTCTTGTGCTTCATCTGTCATCATGTCATTACGACAAGAAAGTCGAACTTTTATTCGCTACAGAACAGAAATACGAGCATATGCTCACGCTTGCATCCAATACATCAGGCGGTCAAAGCGAAGCCTATAAATTACCAAACACGAGCTACTGTCCAGTATGCATGAGACAAAACATTTTAATCTAAAAATGAAAAAAACGTCAATCAGTGTGCATTTATTTAAAGACATGAGTTCGTAACAGAAATAAAATGATTAAAATAGTAAAGAAAAACACATCGATATAACATGAATTGTGTTCGTAATGTGACATTTGCAAAGACCTTTACGACCCATTAACGTGAAAACTGTTGCCAAACTACAATCAAAACTTTGGTTTTTCGGTGGCATTTTAGCACAGTGTTCCAGTAATATATACCATTCGCCTAACCTTGATGATTTGCAATATCTACATTCATCACAAAACAAACAATTATATTGAGACTTTTCATAGTGGCAAGAGCAGTTCACTACTGATGGTAAAGCCACGATAAACTGTATAACTTTAACGTGATCTCTGAAAAATTGTGTATAAATCAAGTTAAAACTCACCTTGAAACATGCATATACAGACTGGCCCAAAAAAAGTAAGCCACCACCAATTTTTCAAAAAATCGTGCCAACGAGATTAGATTTCTTCGTAAAGTTAAAGTATGAATCAAGCACTATAATACAATGCGTTTGTAATAAATATTCTGTGCGGGACCTACTTTCGTGACGTCATTAACAATGCCCGGCCTACAAAGTAGCGATATATGCATCACATGCAGTAAATGGTGTCAGCGATCCCTCTGGGCATCCGCTCGCATTAGCAAGCTGTAAATTCCATTCCAAAATCTTCTTTTAGATGGAGATTTATGTATAAATTTCTTCAATTTCCATATTTTCTCTTTTTTTATTACGATTTTATCATATACAGTGATTTTACCCATATCGCAGCTTCAAACACAGCAACTGTATGACGTCACAAATTAGGTCATACATAGAGTATTTAATATGAACAAAAAATATTGTGCTCATTTTATAATCAAAATTGGTGAAAAATCTAGCCTAGTTGACGATTTTTAATACGATTTCATGATGATTCTCGATAGTGGCGTACTTTTTTCGGGCCACCCTGTATACATGCATATTCAGATAAACACGTTCAAAGCAAAATGCACACAAAGCAACAGAGTATTCTTGAATCTTATGACTTATTAACAGAGTAGTCTGTTAATGATCAGATGCAGCATTATCACAAAGCTTTTAAGCCAGCTTACTTCGTTCAGAACTTCATACACAAGTTCAGCTGTCATGCTCGACTCAAACTGCTCTCCGCCTCCAAAATGACCTATATTGTGTCGGGTGGGGCGTTATACTCTACTCACTCACTCACGCTTCGTGTCAAAATGGCAAGGGGGATGGCCAGTCACGCGGATGGGAGGCTCAGTATTGTCAATGAACTTGTGCCATAATCACCAGACATGCACTGTATATCATCCAGGCCCAGTGTTCCCGCAACAACAACCACTCGCATCCTCCACACACAGTTTACTCGTACCACAAATGCATAAATATTTTGTTTGTGAAAACCCGGCCGTACTACCGAAACCTGCAAGAAAAGAGCACTCGCCCAGCAAAAAATCTGTAGTGCTACAACCGATGAAAGCCAAAATAACCAAAAATAACTCGGGCTTTCATCAGTTGAAAGCCCGAGTTACTTTGCTACAGAAATTCGAAATGATTGATTGATTTGGGTTTAAAGGGCACTTTTAGAGTGACAAGCCCATATCATGCCTTTAACAGTTATAGTACCGGTAGTTTTGTTCAAAAGTTGAATCAGTGGAATAGACAAAAATATTACGTTTTGGAGAATGGATACACCCTGGAGTCTTATACATCTCCTATTCAGTAGTGGATGACCAGCGACATAAATAGCCCCCTCCTCTTGCATTGCTTTTTGTTTAAAATGGCCCTAAAAGGGATGGAACCAGCTCCTAACCCACAGTAACTGGGGAGCAAAAAACTCAAAAAGGGGGCTCATTTAAGTTTGTTACACCAGCGCCAAAATATGAAGGGAAATGATTCAACTATTTAAGGTAAAACAAAACATAAAAAAGCATACAGATAAATCATGCAAACTACAAAAAACTCGAGGCCCAACTGGGAAGTATGAACTGGTTTCGCAAACACCACATTAGCATTTCAGTTATGAAATGTCGATAACATGAAAAAGTTCTCACAATTTAACTAGCAGACACAGCTGTTGTTAACAAATGCGGTCAACTACAAAGCAAAGCAGTATGAAACGAGGAAACATGACAGTCATCTGCTGCGGCTACTCAATAAATTATCATCACAAATTTGTTAGGTTAAAGCAGACACCAACATCCTAAAGCAACAATCGTGCTATCTATCGTGCATCATTTATAAAATATTTACTAGTCCTTTAAAATCTGCAGCCGTCACAGCAAATGACCTTAAAGTGGATCAAAAAAGACGATACTTAAATACCATTTGTTGACAAATGTATTTCATCAATTCATTATAATTATAATCCAACTGTTTGGTATGGAAATGCAAAGCTCAAATAACCGTTTAACTTCTTTTAAGTCTTGTGTCATTTCAAACTTACTGTCACATATCACTCGCACACTAATAAAAAGTCTTAAATTGTAACTGAAACTGGCTAAAGTGTGCAGGATATATCCACGAAGAGTGCGTTCTTGGATGCAACAGTTTACAATTTACGACGTTTACCAATTTTTTTCACAGATCACAATAAACAAGAAACAAAGGCTTGAATGGATCAGGAAACGTGAAAAATCAACAACTAACAACATGCACACTGTACCAGAGCAACTAGTGAAACAAGCAAAAAAAACTATGTACAATTATAAAGATGTATGTACAGTACACGACGTACATCAGCATAACAACGGATACAGAATAGCAGTATATACAACAGGGCAGTAATACTGTTAAAATTTCAGCTGAATCATGCTGCTATCAACTACCCCAGGCAAGGAGTCGAACAGAATCAGCGTGGAGCATATCACAATTGCAAACAAACATAGAAATCGGCAGGGTTTTCTAAACTGTTCCTGTATAGACCAGTAGCTGCACTAGTGATCTCTGGAATGAATTCGTCATTGTACATATATAAAATTAAAAAATCTTTTACAGAGCATAAAGCACGGATGCAATGTGGAATATGGGGGAAACATGGAAGGAAGAGGACGACTGAATGTTGCATGACAGAGTTGCCACTTCCCAGACTGTATTCTCACGACTTTCCAGGCATTTTTTCCGCATAAATATACAGGAAACAAACAAAACTTCTTCCCAAGAACTATACTTGTAAGTGCAATTCTTCCCCGAGAAGGTAAAATAATTGCATTAATATATAATTTCTAAAAAATCACAAACTTTCAAAGGCAAGACAAATCCAACGTCTCTTTCCTGATGTTCTGCTTTCTCACTATACATTTTTAAAATTATTACTTTCTTTCCTTTACCTTTTCAGAGCCAATTTTCATGTCATTGATCTTTCTGTCGAAACATTTTGTCCTTAACGCTTTGACAGTGTTGGTTTGGTTATGTAGCCTATAAAAATTGTCCCCGACAAGACCTATTATTTGTCGGGTGAGACATTAAACTCTACTCACTGACTCGCCCTGACTTTGCCTGTCTTTGATTCCTTGACTTATTCAGGTTTTACAGAAAAAGTGGCAATCCCGGAAGAAGCAACGTAGCATGGAAATTAGCGGAAAAAAATTCCGCAAACTGAAAGGTGATAGAGGCAACAACAGGACACAAAGTCGATGACGCATTGACAGTACACAGACGAAATAAAACACAAAATAACTTATTGATCACAGTAACTGACAGACTTAATTTATGCCACCCATCCCGGCAACAATTATTCACTTGAGGTCGAGAATTTCCAGCATTATCGGCTCAATCTCATGCGGATTTATGTCAACAAGGCACTTGCCGTGGATGTTTGCAAAGTCTTTCAGTTCTTTCATCTTCGACATCAGCTCGGGAAACATGATGGAAGCATTGGCATAACTGTATCTTGACTCGAGGTAATGTTTGAGCAATACGAGATAGCGGTCCTGTATGTTAGAGACTAGCTCACGTGTGACTACGTGTGGACCTTCGGGTGAAAACAGCACAATTACAATGAGAAGAACAACAACTGTCAAGTCGTCACCGATAATCGACTTAATTGAGGCGCAGTAACGAACATGGTCGTCGTGCAATTGGACAAAGCCTGTCGCATTCTGCACAGCCAATGCACAAAACAGCAAGGCAAATATGATTTTTCAACTCAGATATAGTCACAATCGAGGTCTAAAATCTACGAATTTACAGAATACTTAACTAAGTAAGAAACAATAACTCTAATGCACAGTTACAGAAGGCTCAATTATAGTATATGGCCTAACTTTGAAGTGTCAGACAGGTGCAAAATATACTGATATGAACATCCAAACACTCGAATGTTTTTGAACATTCTGCTAGAACAACCCATGCGAGCATGTAGCACACGAATTATGGGTTTCAAGTTTTAACGAAACAGGAAGGACAATTAAAGTACCAGCAATGTTACCTCAGTCTGGATGCCAATCCTTGTTTGCCACGTAAGCCCATAAAATGAGAGAAAAAACACATATAAAAGTAAAAATGAGTAAAAAACAATCACAGCCAAACAATACTTCAACCTCAAATGCATTCATAAGTATTCACAATACAAACACTACACGAACATGATCCAGAAAAGTTGCCAATAAACAAATACAACTACCATTAATGGTGCGTTTAATGACTTAATTCAGCGTTCATTGCAGTCTAGCACAAGTGACTTGAGTAGTTTAATGCTCCCACCTGACACACTTTAAGTCATTTTGGAAAGGCAATGAGGCACCGCAACACAGTAACAAATGATTCCATTACGGGTTAGTTGCCCCATGTCATCAAAGTGGTAAGCACTGTCAAAGAGCAACAGTAATGAATAGAATTGATCAAAAAATGCCTCCTAGGCTAAGAAAAGAAGCGAACGTACCTTTAATATTTCTGTCGGTATATCACCACGCGGCGTCACCCAGACGTCTCGATGGCAGTCATACAGTGACACCGATCGCAGCAATAGTATATGAATCCAGCAGCCTTTCAGAATGCCGATCTGGCAAACTTGGGGCAGCCGAGCAAACTCGTCCAGGCGCTTGGCGAATTTTATAAGCCGAAGAACTGTAATCGACGACTGGTTAACAAGCTGGTTGAGTGATGGATCCAGCTGCCGTATGTGTACCAGAGGTTCAAGATCGACAGTGAAGGACAAGTCATACACCTGGCAACATGCCACATATGCCACAATATATGCTGGCCCGATACCATCACAATGATACAACACTCACCAATGCAAGATGGAACAATTACCGACACGACATGTAAGTGAATAAGTGAGTACCGGGTAGTTGTTTAACACCTCACTCCACCCAGTTTTAGAGGATGTCTTCACAGATGACACAGATAAATCTAAGCAGTAAAAAATATAAATGAATCCACAGAAATCAGTAAAACCAAACAATAAAACACACAAAAATTCAAAAAAGCTATCCCGGTTCTGTAGTTTCCAGCAACATTTGGTTACGGCACAAGGTGGGCTGATTCTTAAATTCCAAAGCCCATACAGGACCAACAAAACATGGGACTTACTGGCATTTACCACACCCAACAGTTGCATGCCGCATCTAGAGTAAGCAAATGCACGTACGCAATATGTTACAGCTATGGCATGCCACCAAGTCTTATATTAGTTCATATCAATTATCGCACATTTCATAACAGGTTTTGAGGCCTAATGAGTTTAAAATTTTTTACTCGCAGAAATGCCAGTATTAATTCACCACAGGCAACAATTTTGACTTTTTTATGCCAAAATGAGAATGCTGCACCAATCTTAAAATTTTGCTTGCAGTTGGTGTTTTCTTGTCACATATTTCACAGCAGAATTTCAGGATATGCTGGCTGAAAATAGCACAAAACACGCAAATGTAGTAAAAATATCCCGATTTTTTGGAATGCAGCAACCACTTTGTTTGCATTTTTCCAAACACCCTGTGCAGGTCTATACCTGCCAGTACTGCAAAGGCAATTAGAAGCCACGACCATTGCACTGTTTGTACAGCATTCAAGATGATGCAGCTTACAACGGATGAGAAAGTAGACACTCAACATACGCTACGAAAAACCTTGTTATATACAAATTATCTTAATGTTCATTAGTGTTCATCAATTGAACCCTCGCCCCCAATGATACTAAAAACAGGACACACACAAACCAATACTGGCATCGGTATTGAAATGCTCATCGCTTTTGGCACTCAATAGTATTCCATACTCGCACAAGCATTGCCACATCTTCACTGATAACAATAATGCATGTTAGCCAACTGTTGGTGACCGAGCTTTCCCAGTCACTGTCCATGCCTGGAACAAACTAGTGAAAACTACCATGCCATGTCACGTTTGCAACATCCCTAAAAGTTTTCTGCAGTCATCTGTACTTTATCTTTTCAACCATTGCTTCCCCGACATTCAGTAGTGTCTGTGAAGTGACTTATGTCACTATTGGACACTTTAATCAGTGTTGTTACTTATTACAGTGGCAAAAAAATTCAGTACAAATGTAGTGAGTCTTCTCAATATCAGCAGAATGTCAACCTGAACCAACTCCTGTAGAACTTGCTCTTCATCCGTTGTCAGCGGTCGCATTAAATCTGGACCGTCGGCCGTCAACGTTGACGTTACAGAAGCATTGATGCTGTTCTCAATAACGGACAGAAGATCGACTGGCAATGTAGACGACAGTCCATCCTTGTCCAGCCGTGACAGCTTCGACGTACTCAGCAAGTTCGTAGTTTCTCGGTTCAGTTCACATGCAGATACGGCGGGCAGAGTGGTTTCAGAGACATGCACAGTTGGAACGGACGTCGCATCAGAGTCTGGCAGTACAACAATCGGGGTTGACAAAGCTCCCACATCACCTCCCGACAGCGAGACCATTTCCGATGTCATTTCATTATCCGACGTTTGAAGCGATTCGCAAGTCTTCGAGCTAACCGAACTAACACTGTGTCGATTTTTCTTCAGACGTTCTTGCCGCTTCTTCTTCTCATCATCACCTGGAAATTCACATAAGCAAGTAAGGTTTAATGTACGTGCCAATCGACACATTTCAAGGATAGACCTAGAAATGTGCACTGGTATCATATATTAAAAATCAACGACACATAATACAATTGTATATTACAATTCATATTCTAACATTCCCACTATTTACCAACTAAAACGACTGAAAACATTTATAATACATATCAACAATTTCACGAAAATCTCTTTCATAACTGTTCAAAAATGAACAAATGTTGTAAAAAATTACTGATTCACTGGGGTTTAACGGCACTTTCAGCACAATAACGCTATACTGTGCCCATGAAAGTTACAGTTTAGTTAAAAGGTTGATATCAGTCAGACAGTTAAAATTACATTTTGGGGAAATGGATACACCCTGAGTATTGTACATCTCCTATCCAGTAACGGATGACCAGTGACATAAATAGCCCCTCTTCTTGCATTGCTTTTTGTTTACAACGGCCCTAAAAGGGATGGAACCGGTTCCTAATCTGCAGTAATGGGAGGGACAAAAAACTTCAAGGGGGCGTGGATGTTATTTCCCGTCTGGCCCAGACGGACATTTAGCGCCATCTACGCTATCTCCCGTCTGGGCCCACGCGCGGCCGCTTCGAATTGTGTTCGCCGTCATGGCAGATATACGGGCTGGCGTGGAAGCGAAAACAGCCGTAGTGGACTTGTCGGCGAAATCATTTCCCCGTTACTGTTAGGTAGGGTCAGGGTTAGGGTTATGGCTAGGGTTAGAGTTAAGATAGGGTTAGGAGTGGGGTTTGGGTTAGGTTTATAGGTTATCCGGAGCTATGACGTCTGTTGTAGATGGACAATAGCGGTTTTTTGCCTCTTATGTACGTCTGTCTCAGACGGACAATATCACTAACCTTAAGGGGGCTCATTTAAGTTTGCACCATGTTACTTCTTACTTTATGGTCTCACTCACTCGTAAACTTTTCCAATTTGCTCACCAGCATATTCAGCCGTACACAATATGCAACAAAACTTTTAAGCTCAGCATTTCTATATCAAAACTGCAAACATTTTTCCTTAAGACCAAACAAACCCAGACAGTGATGTGGCATACATTCCACTCTGCATCACTGCACACATAACACAGGACATTAATGTACTAATACAACATTAATGGAAAAGTACCCAAGATGAGATCCTTGTTCATTCCAATATGAAAGCATTTCTTCAACCGGCAATGTGGACAAAACCTTCGAGTGTTTACATCAATTTTGCAATTTCCATCAAAAATGCACTTTGGCTGCTGTAAAAACACAAAATGCAACCAGAAATGTATCCATTGCTGACTAAAGACTGTATTGAATGTCAACAACAATACCATTTGCTGTGCTTATAACAAGTTGTAAGTGAAATGGTATTTGATAAACCATGAGATGGCAGATCACACAAGTTCCCTATGATTTATACCAAATTATCAGTAGTTAGCTCCTGCAGACAAATCAATCTATCATGTGGTCATATAATGCAATGATAACTCTGTTCTTTCAATGTAGAATAAATGAAGACACGAATATAAGCAATAATTCAATTCTCACACGTAAAATACCTTATGAAAAACTGAACAGCATTTTACTGTTATTATAAAACATTTCTGACCTACAGTTCAGAGTGATTTCATATTTAACTGCCTTTAACCTAAACTCTGATTTTGCAGAAAACTATTTCAGATTTTTAACAAGTTTCCCGCTGATTTCTTCAGCACCGGGGATAAACTCATGGCATACCTTTTGCTTCAGTGCATTACGTCGGAAAAAAGCTTTGCAGGATTCACACGATATAGCATCAAAGTTACACCCGAGAGCTCTATCTCCACAAACGCTACAAAACTTGTCACCCTTTGACCCTAGCAAGCTTCCACTTTTCTGGTGCTTCATCTTTGCAACCCCAGCAGTTTGCTGGTCTTCAGATGCACAGTCACCGAAACCATTTTTCAGCTACAAATTCACATAACATCAAGCACACTTAACGAAGAAATATCAAGCACATTAAGATCATTTAGTTCTACCTCTGATCAACAACATTTAGATTATCAAGACCGTTAAAGTTCTGTAATCTCAGAAATAAGACGTTAATCTCATTATAAACCACCATTCTAACAATTTGCACGACATCCAAGAGTTCACCAAGTGCACCATGCTGCAAAAGTCTCGTTAGGCACCTATATGAAAAACATATCTTTATCCAATGGCAAAATATTAGAGCTCTGTACATAAAACTGATTTCTGTTATTTGGCAAAAATTGTTGTCATATTTAATTTGAAAGCAGTGGCAAATGAACATATTTAATCAGTAGCCATTCAAGTACACAGTTCTGACTTTTTACCAACAAGATTTATTTCATGCAGTTTGATAAAACAAATAAAACTCAACAGTGTCAAAGCAAACCTTCGACTTAAAATTATTAAAAAAACATACTATGCACACAGTCTGGCCTAAAATCTGGCCGGTCTGGCTAACAGTCTACATATGATCAGTTGCCAGCCAGAACTAACCCTATCCCTGACCTCATTAACATCAATCCTAACTAGAGCCCCTAGCGTTAGCTGTAAGCCCTTACAGCTGGGTTATGACTCATTATGGCTGGTTAGCCGTGGTTTCTACGGCGGTGTAAGATATGGTGACTTACGGCAACTTGGCGAACGGTCTACGTCTTAATCACAATATCTTGAAGCTTTTACCATTAAATTATTTTTACTTCACAAGTATAGAGTTAGCGAGTATTTAGGTTAGCAACAGTACTGTGTGTAGTTCGTAACTTGGAATCCATACAGAAACTGCTGTCAGTGCCAGTCACTGAAGTGACCACCTGCTTTATATTCTTGCTACCTTGATTATTCATACTGGCATACACGTGAGTGACGTTACGCAAAAAGTACAATAATAATGCAATTTATTTGACTATGAATTATAAAACAACTTCAGTTTCAATGTTTACCATTATTTGCAGATGCCATGATCGTCCTGTATAGAATTCTAACATCAATGACTTAGTGTGACTGATCGAGCCATCGAGCCGAACTCGCGCCAATGTTTTACGAATGTTGTTTTAGATGTGGTTGTCTTACAGTTTCTCAGTTTGAGTCAATTTAGGACCTAAAGCTGTCATAAGCTGCGGCGAGCAAAATCGCTAAGGCTAGCGGCAGCATACACTTCTTACAGCGCGGCCGATCAAATTCTACGGCGGCTTACGGCTTATGAAGTCTGCGGCAGCTTATGGCGGCTTACAGCGGCGGCTATGGGCTCTAATTCTAACCCAAACCATAATCTTGGCCAGGTTGGGTTTTTGGCTGCGGGCAGATTTTAGACCACATGTATGAACACTGCATTCATCTGATATGTTATTAGCAAATAATCTTTAATGATCATTGCTCAACCTCACTGCCATGCTGACTTCTGGTTGTCTCAACCTTAACTTCAAACTGCACAGCAACAGAGCCATCTAATGAAGAACTGCTGTGATGTGATGATTCATCATCTGACACCTACAGCCACAGAAAATACACAGATAAACTAGCATACTCCATAATTGTCAATAGCATCTCACTCAGCAAATGCCTTGTGACTAAAAATTTTCTATCTCACGTACACTATGCTAGAAGCTTTTGCGTGCAACGCTATTGCAATACATGACATATGCTATAAAACATTCAACTGCAAAACAAATTTTCACAAAGTTCTCTGGAGTTTAGCTTTTCCAGCATGTATTTTGCATACTGTTAGTAAATAATAATAATAACCTCGACGATATTTATAGTGCTGTCATCTACGGCGCCAGCCATATGCGCGAGTTCACTGTGGTTCATCTGGGCCAAAGTCGGCCAGCGCCAGGTGGCCGCCAACTCGCAGGCCAAGCTGCAAACTTGACCTTTGAGTCCGCCTGTAGGCTGCTAGAAGCCGAACATTCG
>Ga0056116_1000587_pt1 | contig 12722 bp, 9 predicted proteins | sample WorMetOlspDAHAB2_FD_67352 | JGI IMG/M metagenome (GOLD analysis project Ga0056116, IMG submission 67352) | Marine gutless worms symbiont microbial communities from Max Planck institute for Marine Microbiology, Germany - Olavius sp. DAHAB.2 ...
TTTATTCTAGGATTTAGGAGCTGTTATCTTAGCAATGCATGGCGAATATTACGCAAGGGCAGGCAATACATATGATGCCGCGAGTTTATTCTAGGATTTAGGAGCTGTTATCTTAGCAATACATGGCGAATATTACGCAAGGGCAGGCAATACATATGATGCCGCGAGTTTATTCTAGGATTTAGGAGCTGTTATCTTAGCAATACATGGCGAATATTACGCAAGGGTAGGCAATGCAGATGATGCCGCGAGTTTATTCTAGGATTTAGGAGCTGTTATCTTAGCAATACATGGCGAATATTACGCAAGGGTAGGCAATGCAGATGATACCAGGAATGGATGCTAAGAAGGGGTCATCAGGTCTTGAAACCTGCAGGCGGAAAGGTGTGGCTTATAAACTGGACTATGGACTATCAACATACATCTGTACACATCTAGTGTGCAGTGGTAGTTTGTAAACAGGTGTGCTATCCTCCCAGCGATCATTGGGCAACCTGAGCCTGCTCTGTCTCCGCTGCGTTTGCGATGGGATCTGGTCCAGACCAGGTGAGTCCGTCTTCGATGCATAGGGTTGTTCAGGAGTTCCGTTCAATCCAAGGCCATGTGGAGAAGAACGAGGTCGGGGAAAGAAGACAAGATGAATACTTCGCACGTCAAACAGATTTTTCACGGTGCTTGTGTGGGTTCTTGATTATGTTTGAGGTGTACCATTACCCATTTTCGCCATCTTCCCGCTTTGTCCGGCTTATCGTGGGAGAATACGGACTGGATGCCCGGTTCCGTGTTGAAGCCTTCTGGGAAAGCGAACGTGAACTCTCAATAGTGGATTCCGCTGGATTCGTACCAGTCTTGTGCGAAGAGGGAGGTCCGACTATATTTGGTGCTGTTCCTTTTATGGAATACATATGTGAGACTCGAGGATATACCGCAAACGAACACCAGTTGATGCCAGATCATTCCCCAGGAAGTCGTGCAGAAGTGCGGTCTCTGGTGGAGTGGCTGCTCATAAGATGTGAGTTCGATGGTCTGTCCCTGCTGGTCTATGAGAAGGTGCTGAAATCGGAAATGCCAGGCCTCAGCGATAGAGAACCCGATTCTTCAGTCCTACGCTCAGCACGAGCCAGCCTGCAGCGCCATATCAAAAATACAGCCATGCTGGTATCCGTCAGAGACTGGGTGGCAGGAACTAAAGACATGAGTTTCGCCGATCTCGCAGCAGCATCAATGCTGTCAGTTCTTGATTATCTCGGTGAGGTCGATTGGGAAAAAGTTGAAGCACTCAAAAGGTGGTACCAAAAGATGAAGTCGCGTCCCTCGTTTCGAACGCTCTTGATGGACAGGACATTGTCACTGCCGCCTTCTGCAACGTATGTCGATCTGGATTTCTAAATTATGCAGCGATTAGTGATAGCAATCGACGGTTACGCCGCTTCCGGAAAAGGAACTCTGGCTAGACGCATCGCAGGCTCTTTGGGGCTGCGGTACCTGGAGACCGGATTGTTATATCGTGCAGTCGGAGCAATCATGGCAGACCGAAATCTCGACATAAATGACGAAAAAGAAGCTTTTAATGTCGCAAAGAACCTAGGCTGTGATAGCATAGATGATACTTCGCTCAGAGGTAGTGTCATCGGTCGATATGCATCACGTGTCGCCGCACATCCAGGAGTGCGAGAAGCCTTACTAGGGTTCCAGCGCGATTTTGCTTGCGGTTCACCCGGAGCTGTGTTAGACGGCCGGGATATAGGTACCGTGGTTTGTCCCGATGCTTCTGTAAAGTTTTTCGTAACGGCTGATCTCGATGATCGCGTCAGGCGTCGTCTGAAAGATTTAGTTGCCACTGGATGCGATGTAGATTACGATACCGTCCGCGAAGATATAGAGAGCAGAGATCATCTCGATGCTAATCGCTGTGTTGCGCCTTTAAGGCCAGCGTCAGGAGCGCACGTGTTGAATACAAGTCTGCTCGATCGCGAGAGGACTTTTGATACTGCTATGGTAGTCATCATGGCTGCCATCGGGGCTGAATCCAAAGACTTGCGGGAGTGAGTTTTCTAGTTTCCTGCGTTGCGCTTTCTTTCGTCCTACTTGAGCCCGTCTCTTGTTTTCTGTGATTGCCTCACAGGACCTGCGCGGTGCGTTGTTACTACTAGGTGAAGTGAGGTACTTGATACAATGCCTAAGATGAAGACAAAGAGCAGTGCTAAAAAGAGATTCAAAATCACTGCTACCGGTGCTGTTAGGGTGCAGCAGGTGGGTAAGCGGCACGGAATGATAAAGCGTTCGTCCAAATTCGTGCGGACAGCGCGTGGGATGGCAAATCTGTCCGCGCAAGACGGTAAGATAGTCAAGAAGTACTTTTTACCGAATGCATGATGCTTTCGGTCTTGTGTTTTTTAGGTTGGAGGTTTGCGGATGGCTCGTGTCAAACGCGGAGTTGTATCGCATGCTAGGCATAAAAAGGTTTTAAAGGCTGCTAAGGGTTTCTACGGACGTCGCAAGAATACTATTCGAACGGCCAGGTCCGCAGTTGAGAAGTCCTTGTTGTACTCTTATAGAGACCGGAAGGCCCGCAAGCGTACTTTTAGAGCTCTCTGGATACAGCGAATAAATGCGGCTGTTCGCAGTGCTGATGTAGGTCTTACGTATTCTAGTTTCATGGACGGATTGATAAAGGCTAACATCGAGCTAGATCGTAAAATGTTGGCAAATATCGCCCTCAAACACTCTGAAGAGTTTGGACGCTTGATCAGTCTGGCCAAGGGGTCTTCATCTTTATCACAGATGGCCGGAGATGCGGGCGAGACAGATGAACAAGCATCACCGGCTCCTGCTGATGCGGGCGAGACAGGTGAACAAGCATCACCGGCTCCTGCTGATGCGGGCGAGACAGATGAACAAGCATTACCGGCTCCTGCTGATGCGGGCGAGATAGATGAACAAGCATCACTGGCTCCTGCTGATGCGGGCGAGATAGATGAGCAAGCATCACTGACTCCTGCTGATGCGGGGGCGAGATAGATGAGCAAGCATCACTGGTTACTGCTGATACCGGCGAGACAGATGAAAAAACATCCACGGGTTGCTCCGGAGGTATGTGAGACATGAGCCTTATCGTAGTCGTGCAGATGGGGAGTGTATCTCCCGCTCGAGTGGCTGAGGATTCAACAGTCGCCTTGATGCTTGAAGCGCGACGCCGCGGACATGAATTATTCCGTTGTGCTCCAGATGCTTTGTCCCTCAATGATGGAAAGGTCTGTGCTCTTGTAGAACATGTCAGCCATGACGACTTTGATACTGAGCACTCGATCGGACTAGACACGATGGATTTGGCTGCTTGTGATGTCGTACTCATGCGTCAAGATCCTCCGGTCGACATGGGTTATCTGTCTGCGACGCATCTGCTGGAACGTCTTCATCCTGATACCTTGGTCGTCAATGATCCTGTTCAGGTACGCAACTCTCCGGAAAAGCTGTTCGCCACTGAGTTTCAGGACTTCATTCCTCCTACTTTGATCTCAAGATCTATCGAGGAAATCTCTGACTTTCGCAGTGACTGGGGCGATATCGTGATGAAGCCACTCTACGGGGCTGCCGGATCAGGTGTCGTGATGATCAAGCGTGAAGATGAGAATTTTGCATCTTTAGTTGAAATATTCTCTGCTACTTACCGTGAGCCTTGGGTGATCCAGAAGTATCTTCCGGAAGTAAAATTAGGGGATAAGCGTGTCATCATAGTCGATGGACTAGTGGCCGGGGTAGTGAATAGGATTCCAGCTACTGGTGAATTCAGGTCTAACTTCGCGTGTGGTGGCAAGGGGGTAGCGGCAAGTCTAACCGATCGTGAAATAGCCATTTGCGAACACCTGGGACCCATCTTACGGGCGCGTGGTCTGATCTTCGTCGGCATAGATCTTGTGGCTGAGTATTTAATGGAGATCAATGTTACATCTCCGACCGGGATAAGACCTGTTGACCAGTTCGATGGAAAAGACGTAGCGTCCATGGTATGGGATGCGATCGAGGTCAGATGCTAGGCTAGCTTGGGTCCAGATTAGCCTGTCCAGGTCGGGGAGTGTGCGAGGAATAGCCGGAGCGTAGCGCAGCTTGGTAGCGCACCTGAATGGGGTTCAGGAGGTCGGAGGTTCAAATCCTCTCGCTCCGACGTGTCCTCCGTGTCGTTGTACTTCGTCAAGGTACTCGTTATCCATCGCTTAGTGCAGGCTTGGTGTAGCTCATTCGTTCTGGTCTAAAACTGGTCTAAAATATGGCATGATCGGGGAGCTATTGCAGCACGAATAGAACCCGTTCTTGAAGAGATCTTATCACTACGAATAGAACCCGTAGCTGGGAGGTTAGGATCGGGAAGCTTAGCTAGAGGGAAATATGACTGCGAGTGTCAGGAGGGACTTCGATTCCGAATTGCAGACAATTGCAGCACGAATAGAACCCGTTCTTGAAGAGATCTTATCACTTCGTAGGTACAGAGCAAAATTCGGACAAAAGCTCTATTGCATCTCTGATCGGTTGCGCGATGCAATACGGTACAGCGCATTGGCAGGTGGAAAACGTATCAGGGCTTTTCTGACCCTGGTTACAGCAAGAGGCTTCGATCCGAACAGCGAAGAAATTGCACTCCGTGTTGGTGCGGCTATAGAGTTCTTACACTGTTACAGCCTGATTCACGATGACCTTCCATCCATCGACGATGCTAGTTTGCGTAGGGGACGTCCTGCTCTGCATTTTGCTTTCGACGAAGCAACTGCCATCCTGGCTGGAGATGCATTGCAGGCCTTGGCTTTTTCGACAATAGCGAATTTATTTGATGTCGACTGTCAGATGAGATGTGAATTGATTTCTGGTTTGTCCTTAGCAGCCGGTAGTATGGTAGATGGTCAGATGCTGGATTTGGCGACAGAAGGACGGTTTTCTTCGACAGATCAGAACGTACTGGATGGCGCAGATATATGTGATATGCAGGCTATGAAAACTGGTGCGCTTATCAGGTTCGCTGTAGACGCAGGAGGCATAATCGGAAAGACTGATCCCGTCACCCGTGAGCACTTGCAGAAATACGGAGAAATCATCGGGCTAGCATTTCAACTATCCGATGACCTGTTAAGCCTGCAAGGAAGTCCAACTCGTACCGGGAAGGATGTCGCAAACGACACCGGTAAGGTGACGCTTGCGACCCTTTATGGAGTGGAGAGAGTCCAAAAGATGCTACGAAAACTGTGCAGGCAGGCGGAAAAAGTGCTTTCTCGATTGGAAATCGATACCAGTTTATTAAATTCTGCTGCCAGGTTCATCGTAGATCGCAACCACTAGACTTGTTTGATTTCAGACGAGGCACAGAAGAGCATTCGCTGCTCAGTTCTATCATCGTTGGCGCTTGGGGCAGTCTCTCCTTGGATGCAGATTGCCAGCACCGCATTCTCCCAGATTGCCAGCACCGCATACTCGCAGATTGCCAGCACCGCATCATCGGAAGAAGTTTGCAAAGTGAAAAACGGTTAGGTGAATGAAGTTATCATTCAGACATAACTGATGCCCCGTCTCGCAATAGAGTATTGAATCTCAGGCAGGGAATAGAAGTTATAGTCTTTTACCAAGTCTTTGTTGAGCAACCTATTAAGGTGTTCAAAGCATCGAAAGAGCACTTTTTTTTGATCGTTCTGTAGGTGCAACTTTTGTTTTAAACGGGGAGCATTTCGAAATAATAGGACTGCTTTTCAATATCCCGTATTCTACCGCACTTCGCAATGCCTCGGTTTCTAGCACGTCTCCAAGAGTTGAAGAGAGTCTCTCACATCCAGAGACTAGGACAATAGAAAGGAAGACCAACAAAACCCTACTGTTCATGAGTTATACTCCATCCGAGAACAGCGTGGTGAAAGCTTTGCAAAAACTAATAGCACGTTAGGGCGCCCGGCAACATAGCAAAAATTGAAAGACTCAAACGTTAGTGTTCGGGGGTATACTCTACCTGGGCTAGTCTTAGCAGCATCTGCAACCTTCTAGTTAGTGCTCAGGGTCATGCCTCTCCCTAGACTGGTTGCATCAACCCATGTATCCTCAGCAGAAATTTTCCAAGTGAAAACACTGGGATGAATGAAGTGATCATTCAGCTACAATTGATGCATAGTCTTGTTGAATCTCAGATATGAGGTGCATCGTCTTTCATCTCAACACTGTTGAGCAGCCTATTCGGTTGTTAAAGGCATCAAAATAGCAATCCCGTCTGGTCGTATTGCGGGTACAGTTTTGCCTTCCATCGATCCTTCGGCACTTTTTATGTTTTACAGTGCGTCTACACCATCTGGTGCCATCGCTGGGATTCAGGTGACATTTCTTGCGCACTTTTTTTGTATGGCAGACTATTGTTCCGAGAAAATTGTCAAAACGACACTTTTTCATTGTTTTAACAGGAGATCTGATCGGTTTCGCAATCAGAACAGGTCTTTCAGGAGGTCTGATCGGTCTCGCAATCAGAACAGGTCTTTCATCTACTATGCCGTCAACGTTTAAATGTATGGTCTCACATCCAGCGAGTAGAATAACAGCGAAGCAGATCAACAAAAACTTACGGTTCATTACTTGGACTCCATCATAGGACAGCAGGCTACACTCTCATCCGATAACAGATAACACAGAACCGATAGCAGGTATTTTAACAAAAACTTAGAAACTTAGTTGATCAGTTGATCCTAGGTGTCATGTTGTTCCTGGACTACAGGACTACTCACACCTGTATCCTCAATGTCATGCTGCCACTGAGCTAGGATTACACACCTGTATCCTCAATGTCATGCTGCCACTGAGCTAGGATTACACACCTGTATTCTAGATGTCAGGTTATTCCCGGATCGAGACTACCCATAACTGCATCCTTGGAAGGGCCTTTTCGCGTAAAAAACAGTCAGTTGAATAGGTGCCCCTCTAAATACAAGTGATACTCCTTCTTGCAATTGTTGCCCCAAAGTGAGAGATTCCAAACTCGTTTGCCGGAGTCGGGCAAGAGAGATCGAGTCCTTTCGCCGTACCTAGAGATCGTTTTGGAGGATATATGGCTCGGGTTGTGTACGTAAATGGTCGCTATCTTCATTACAGAGAAGCAGCAACCCACGTCGAAGACCGTGGGTATCAGTTCGCAGACGCTGTCTACGATGTCTGTGAAGTATGGAAGGGAAATCTGGTCGAGTTGGATGAACATCTAGGTCGCCTATATCGATCCCTCGAGCAGATACGCATTTCTTTCTCCATGACGCGAGCAGTACTCATCCAGATCATCAAGAGACTGGTGCGATACAACCACATCGTTGATGGGCACGTATACATTCAGGTGACGCGGGGTGTGGCTCCTAGACAACATGAGATTCCAAGTTTCAGCCTTTCTCCATCTCTGGTGGTGATAGCCAAGCATGCCAAAGTTGAAAAGCTGGAGGGACTAGCTAGAAAGGGAGTTGATGTGGTCACAGCTCCTGACATTCGCTGGTCACGGGTGGATCTGAAGACGACATCCCTGTTGCCAAACGTGCTTGCTAAGGAAGAGGCAATCAGTAGCGGAGCTGGAGAGGCTTGGTTCATCGATCGAGATGGCAACGTCACAGAAGGAAGCTCGTGTAATGCCTGGATAGTGACACAGGACAGGACATTGATCACTCGTCCAGCCGGAGAGGCTAGTGGGATCCTAGGAGGAGTGACGAGAAAGAGCGTTATTCTGAAATTGGCTCCCGCACTAGGTCTCAAGGTCGAGGAGAGACCTTTTACGGTGCTGGAAGCGAAAAATGCTTTGGAAGCCTTTAATACAGCTGCCATCATTTTGATTATGCCAGTGATATCCATCGATGGGAGTCCGATAGGCACTGGTAAACCTGGTGAGGTATCTCAATCACTACGGGAAGCTTTCCATAAATACACTGACTTGACGCCGGTTTAGGTTTTGGGTTTTCTGGGAAATCCTCGCATGATGTTGGTCTAGGTGTCGGTTTTCAGAACCCAGTTGTTCGATGACGGTCTAGTTTCCTACGTTCTGGATACTTGCTTGGTGCCGGTTTATGCGATCGGTTTTCCTGGCTCCATTGCGTGATGCTGGTCTAGGTGCCGTTTCCAGAACCCAGTTGTTCGATGACGGTCTAGTTTCCTACGTTCTGGATACTTGCTTGGTGCCGGTTTATGCGATCGGTTTTCCTGGCTCCATTGCGTGATGCTGGTCTAGGTGCTGGTTTCCTGGACCCCTTTGCTCGGCACCGATTTACTCAACCGGCTTTCAAATCCTGGCTTCATGTCTTCCTGGCTTCCAATAGCACCCTTCCTACCTTTTCCGCCGCCGTTGTGGTGCACTCATTAACCTCTGACAAATAACATACCGAATGCATGGAATGCTTCCGAAGTAAGTGACAGGATGAAACTAAATCTGTCTCGGCTGCCAGGTCCTGCTGAAGACCTCCAAGCAGCCTGTACGACCAGTCACGTTGGAGGTCAATAGTGGTGTCGGTTCTCTTATCGGTCGGTTTTGACGATGACCATTGTAGATGAGATAAGTGTCTTGTCCCAAAAGGTCCTGATCTTACTATCTGTTACACTCCTGTTGGTTTGCGCCAAAGTGATACCGGTCGGCGCAAGGGATCTGATTTGGAAAAATGGCAGATTGACGGACAATCATACCCCTTGTTCGTTTGTTTACACTGATACTAATGACCCTCAGTTGAACCAGGATGGCACGTATAATGTGCAGACTGGTGGATCATATGACTCAATACTCTTCGGTCATACAATCTCAATAGCTGTCCCAGTAGGACAATATAGGGAGGGGATCTGTTTGGGTTATGATACAGCTCCAGGAGAAACTGATCCCAGTCCCGGATACCTGGAAATCTTCTCGGTGAATGCCGAGGATTTTGCACTTCTGGATAGCATCGGAATTGCTGCGAACGACAGTACAGTGGAGGTGTATGGACCCGTAAGAGTTACCTTTCACCAAAATGCATCTAGAGCCCTTGCAAGCTTCCGGGTAGGTGGTAGGCGTGCGGATGCCGATGGTAAAGCAGAGTTGCGACTGTCTAGAGGGGCTCAAATCGTCAAGGGTAATATCTGGTTAGTTGGCAATGAAAATAGTATAGCCAGGATCGTAATCGGGGGCAGGGATAAGTGGCACAATCCTTATCCTCCTGCTAGCGTAACAGGTCATGATGTCAATATATCTGGTAGAAGCATCATACCACATGCAGAGTCAGACCAATCTGCTCCCGGAATCCGTGAAATCGTGTTTGATCACAATGACAATACTGGCGAGTACAAGTTCATTGCTCCTATGCATGGTGATATGAGCGTCAAGGTATTGGCAGGCAAAACCAAACTGATCCGACCGGATGGTAAATACAGCAGAAACTACTACACTGGCGGGACAGTTGTAAAATGTGGAGGAGCAATCTTCGAAGACTATTGCGCTGTACTAGAGGGAGGTGCATTCAATAATGCGGGGAGTTTCGGTTATCAATCTAGTTTCGGGACAGGACCGATTAAGATCGGGAAAATGGGACTTGTCATCGTGCACGTATCCGAGGAAGAAGCAGCATCTTCTCTTCGGATCGGTATAGAGGGAATACCCGAACCAGGAAGCGAAAGATACGGGACCTTCAGAAAGACCGGGACAGGTGTACTTTACATTACAAGACCTGTCACCGGCAATGTACGATTGGAAGTGACAGAAAGCTTACTGCAGCTTTCTCTGACCAGAAGCAGCGAAAACGACTACACTGGAGGTTCGCATGTCTGGCCGAACGCCATTTTGCGAGGTAGAGCACATGATTTCGGAACAGGGGATATCGACCTCGAAGGACTCCTAGCCGTCCAGAATCGATCAGATTCTGCAACAGTGTTTCCAAACAAAGTCTCAGGAATTGGTCGCCTGAAAAAAGAGGGAAGAGGCAGAATAAGGTTCGACGGTGAGATCTCTGTCCAAGAGTTCTGGGTCGCTGAAGGCGAAGCTGCACTGTCCAATCCTATCACCATCACTACACCTTTAAAAATCAGTCCAGGTGGTGTCTTGAATTTGCTGGGGAAATCCATGACTTTCAATGGATTGACCTCAGCGACCGAAGAGACCCAAAGAACTGAGCCACCTTCTATCGTAGGGGGGGGAGATGCGGAAAAACAAGTCGTCCTTACCATTTTCACGGCAGAGGATGAAAGATACAGCTTTCTGAATGGTGCTATTTCCGAGATCGATAAACTCGTCAAGGATGGAGAAGGCGTACAGGAGCTCTTTGAAACCATCTACACCGGCAGGGAAGTTGAAATCCTAAATGGTCTCCTGGAAGTAACCCAAGGTACTTTTAGTGAGGCAAACATCGATATCAATGCAAATGGACTACTAATCGTCAGACATACGGGAGACCAAAGGGTTAAATTTGTAAATGACGTGTTTGGTGAAAGCAGGCTGGAGATAATAAACCATGGCGTGATGGAGTTGCATGGAAATTTTGGCATAAAGCAAATCAACCTGAATTCAGACCCGGATGCTAGTGTGGAGTTGCATGGGAACTTCTCTTCTCTAAAGGATATCGTGGTTGATTTTGGGCATGCTCTGATAAAGAAGACTGCGGTTCTTCCAGAAGAAGACATGGGTCTTATACTAGGAAGTTACGATTTTGCGATATTTGATACTCCTAATCCAGATTATCCTGATCCTGATCTAGCCGTCATAGTAAATCTAGATGGCAGGTCCATTACTGTGAGGGACTTCGTTGCCAGAGCAGGAACCATCATCGGTAGCAGCAATCCAAACGATAAAGTCACGCTGACTGTAAAGAACTATAATAATATCGTGTATGGGGCCCATGCTTTGTTTCGCTTGGATAAGATTATCAAGTTAGGTCCAGGTTCAGCAATCTTAATTCGAGAAAGGGCTCCGTGGCGATTTTTTTACGGTAGCGAGATCGATATCAGAACTGGTCCCCTGTTCATCCATGGACATTTAGAAGAGGCTATCGGAGATGCCATAGTAAGAGTGCATCAAGGAGGAAGCGTCAACTTGTCAAGCGACGACGATGACAATGAGGTGGTTTTTGACAACGATGTCATCGGTGATGGGAACCTGCAAGCGTACGGACCTAATGTCATAATCCTCAACGCTCAACTTCCCAGTGGAGAGGTACAGATCAGGGAGGTTATTCGCCTGGGGGAGAAGGGGGTCATACCTGCTGAAGCAGTGCTTCGAGTGGTAGGTAGCGATACAGTATTCGATCTAGGGGGAAGGTCAAAGCTTGTCATCGGTGGATTGGTAGGTCCTTCTGGAAAGGTAATGGATACAGATGAACTCGTCATCGATGTTGCAGAAGGCCTAAAATACACTTTCGAGGGCAGGATAGAGGGAGTTCGGGTGCTCGTAAAGGATGGTCCTGGAGTACAAGAGCTATTCGGCAATTCTTCCTCTGCTTCTTCTGATGAGAATTCGGATGAGCCTGATACGGGTGATCCAGACACTGATGAATCCAAAAATATCGACAGGGTTGAGGTAAGAGGAGGTGGACTTCGTATAAGGCCAAACAGCTTTGACGAGGACATGCCAATAGAAGTCATAAAGGGAGCTAAACTGCTTGTAGTCTACTCAGGAAATGACGATTTAGAGGGGCACTTTTTTGATATCACTGGTGCAGGTGAAACGCACCTAGTTGCAGAGACAGAAGAGCCAGAGGTACTGAATCTTCCCGAAGACATGCCTGAAGGAATATTATACATCCCGGGTGGTGAAGTCGATTTGGGAGAAAGTGATCGTACTTTCTTCGGCCTGTTAGGATCAGATGTCTCTTCCAGGGTTTTCTCCCTAGGAGACAATACATTGACGCTCCAGGTTCCCGCAGGGAAGGAATACATATTCGATGGCGTGTTCGGAGTGGCTAATACGAGAAAAACGGATCCTGGTACACAGATAATCCGTATCGACGATAGATACAGCGGAGAAATCCAAGTCGGTGGAGGAGGTCTGATCCTGAAGTTCCAGCGACAAGATGGGGTCGATTACGAGTCCAATCCGGTATGTGGCTCGTCTGAGATTTGCGTCAAAGACACCAGACTGGAAATCGAGGCTGGCGCAAAGGTAGTGCTTTCTACTCAGGACGAGGCAGTAGGGTTTGTCAGTGTCTTGTCCGGTGATGGTGATGTCAGTATCACTGGAAGTGACAGGATGTTACTCATCGCAGATGGGTACGATTTTACAGGAGCCATCACAGTCAAAGGAATGACGGTATTCGTCAAGCCAGCTGACAATGCAATAGATGATACAGTTTCTGGCGGGTCATTTGTGGTCGAGGAGGGAGGCATTCTCCGGGGAGTCGGTAGAATCAATGGTATGATCACTGTGAAGTCCGGAGCCACACTAGCTCCCGGAATGTCTGTAGGACGCATGTGGAGTGGGGGAAGACTGTTAGAGACTAACTCGACCTACCAGCTGGACGTGGAGATCGATGACGATGGATGGAGAGCATCTGTCACGGAGGCGGGAGAAAAAGGCATCACTATAGAAACTGGAACAATCCTCAAGTTGGTCTTGTCGTCCGAAGATGACAATGGAGCTGACACCGAGGAGACGGACACCGAGGAGACAGACACCGAGGAGACGGACACCGAGGAGACGGACACCGAGGAGACAGACACCGAGGAGACAGACACCGAGGAGACGGACACCGAGGAGACGGACACCGAGGAGACAGACACCGAGG
>Ga0056116_1000588_pt1 | contig 12719 bp, 8 predicted proteins | sample WorMetOlspDAHAB2_FD_67352 | JGI IMG/M metagenome (GOLD analysis project Ga0056116, IMG submission 67352) | Marine gutless worms symbiont microbial communities from Max Planck institute for Marine Microbiology, Germany - Olavius sp. DAHAB.2 ...
GCACACACACTTACTTCTCGAGTGTTTTGGAAATTAATGCTTTTGTGAAGCATTTTAGGAGAAACACCAGCCACGCAGAAGCATGAAAAGAAGAAATATCATCGGAGATAAATTCAGCATATTGTTTACGATCGAACACAGGATGAACCGAGTGACGGAAAAAGCAACGCACGTCCGTCTGTGAAGCTAAGCGATCCTGAGACGTTTTAACGAAGCCGCCGCGAGCACCATCAGTAAACAAGCCGTCGAAGTCTTCATCGTCATCATCGTCTTCGTCGTCGCTGTCGTGGAAACCTTTTTTGCCATCCTGTCGATCGCATCAATCACAGTAGGCTACCTTCAGCATCAGCAACTGTATTAGGAAATATTTGCCTACTGCGTCCACAGAACTCTGTGTCGATGGTTAAACTAAAGCCACGTGCCATTTTGACGGTAATTTCCAGATGCGGTTAGGTCAGTTGGATGCCCCTCGAGCACGATTTTTGGTGCCAGATGCGCATTTTGTCGCCAACCAGTGCTATGAACAATCACTGATGTTGAATGAACCCCACCTTTCTTCGACTATCAGTAGACTACTGCGGGACGAGGCGAAAGTCCTGATAATGCTGGCAGTCAGGCGCCAGTTCCATGAACATACTGAATAACGAGTGAAATTTAACTTCAAATACTCACATTATTGTCTACTAGGCTGTACTAAAAAATCAATAGCCATCAGGCGGCATGCAATCGAATGCGAGTGTAGTAGCATAACTGTTAAATGAGAAAATTTCCAGTGTTTAAGAGGCTTGTAACGCAGTGACTGATGAGTTTGGTGAAAGCAGAAAACGGCAATAATTAACGTAAGATAAGAAAGGTCTGTGCGGTCGATCCTTCGTTTTACCTACCTCGAGGTGCTTCATCAGGACGGCCACGACGACATTGACGAGTACAAACTGCGCCATGAGGACGAAGACGACAAAAAACACTGGAGCGACGAGAGGGCTGACACAACAGTTGCGAATGCAGTCATCGCTTGCGTCGCAGTCATCTCGCAGCGTGTCCTGACAAATAAAATAGATAAATAATTTTTATTCTTAGTCTCAACTGGGGCTAACTGTCTATCAACGATCTGGGGCCCGATTGACAAAGAATCGTAAATTTCTCCTAAGTTTGTCGTAAGTTCCACTTATCATAAGTAGCTAATAAGTTACACTTAGGATTCTTTGTAAATCGGGCCCCTGATCACTGTTTATGAAATACAGTTACTAGGACAACGCGTATGAATGCTGAAAATTGTATGCTCACAAGAAGACATCTTGTGGAATCAGAAAAAAGTAAACAGATTACACAGAATTAGAGCAAGAGTTTACTCAACATTCTAACATACATTCACAATGAGACTGTGGTTTTAACCGTTTTAAGAGTAAACTGGATCTCACACTCTGTAACTGTGAGCGTTTTTACAACAACAGAGGAACACAAACACGCAATCGTTTGTCGAATTATTTTCAGTTTTACGTGGACTAGTCGCGCTGTTTGAACAGCGATATTTTTTGCAGGTCGGGTGTCCTTTCTGACGCTCAACGGAGAATGCTCAATAACATGGCACTGAAGGTCAACCACAATGTCATTTGTCGAATTACAAGTGCGTGACAGACACAAACGGCTACGACATCAGTCGCAAGCGACGTGCATTACCTTCATAATGCCGTTCCAATTATCACCCGTTGCAACACGAAACAGCGTCAGGAACGCCATTCCAAAGTTCTGAAAATGAGCATGTTTGCTGAGCCCTTCGCACGGATGCAGAGCGGAACACTCTGCAACAGACACAAAAACGACGGAACAAAGCCGGTGAAATAAATAACTGCGCTTGTTCTGCATTGTGTATTATTTGTTAATAAAATATCTGTAACTCGCTCATTAATTATTGCCATTAGAAGTCCACTGTTTGGCGTTATTTGTTATATTTGTGTGAAGGAGTATCGTATATCGACTCCGATCTATGGATTTGTGTTAATAGAGGAAGCACCGAGTCATAACTATATTTTTTTGTTTTTCTTGTTTTAATATGAATTCTGCGACGTTACATTCTCAAACTACAGTTCGGAAATGACGAAGTACAAAGACAACATGATAAAATTATCGAACACCACAGCCAGCGCCAAACATACTTGCTGCAAATTTTAGGTAAGCGGTAGGCCTACTTACCTACTTACCTTAACAATACACGTATATAGCCTACCCCCAAAGGGTGAACAGACGTCCGGCTCCGGCATTAGACTTCTATCAATATATCAATGTGAGAAGAATTTAACAACACTCGTCAACCTCAAAATTTCATTTTTTTGTGCTTTTTCTTCGAAATTCTGTTAGTAAATCTGTCACGAAGAGCGACTACAAACATTTTCGGGTTCAGCACTGCGACTACGCCCAACTGAAAAAGCTCTATGCGGCTGTCTACTTCGATCAACAGTAGCGCCAACCCTGTTGGCCACAGCGTTTAAACTTTTATTAATTGCTAGTGAGAAATTAGTGGCGGCGGGGACTACGTACCTACGCGACCGAAAAGTTCGACTCCCAGGGCAGCGAATATGAAGAAGAGCAGGAAAAACAGAAGACCGAGATTTCCCACTTCGGGAAGCGCCTGCATCACGGTGTCCAACAGCGCTCGAACCGACTTCGCCATTTTCAGCAGCTTCAGCACTTCACATAACAAAACTACGACAGTTTAACACAAAGGGTGGCCCAAAAAAGTAAACCGCTTCCGAATTTTCATTAAATCGTATTGAAAACTAGTCGACGAGGCTAAGCATATTCATCAAGTTTGAGTGTAAAAGAAGCACCAGTATATTATCAGTTGATATTAAATATTCTATTAGTTGGCTAATTTGTGACGTGTTTGAACCTGCAACACGAGTAAGACAAGTGTATACAATAAAATCGAAACTGAAAACCTAATTTAAAACCTCAATAAAAGATAAGTGATGGAAATAAAATAATTTGTACATGAAGATGATTTTGGGGTGGAATTCACAGCTTAACTGCGAAGGAAAAATGATGACAGAAGTAGCGAGCGCGAACGTCATATACGTTATGTGAAGCATGTATATCGCAGTTTCGCGCCTCATGCACAACAACTGAAGACACAGATTTGGTCACGCATAAAATATTTAATACCAAGTGATAACATTATAGTTCTTGATTTACACTTTAATTTGACGAAGAAAATCTATCTTATTGGCAGGCTTTAATACGATTTATTGATGGGCTTATTTTTTTTTGGGGGGGGGCGCACCCTGTATAAGCGACTAATATTCCATTAGCCTATATAGACTTTTTATTTTTTTATCGAAATTGCCTCAATACGGCCGTTGGAACTGTGCACAACACCGCATCGCGGATTCCATGCAACTGATTCAACTGATTATACGTAGGCTTTTTATCATTCAATGTCCACCAATTACCGTATTGTAACGAAAATACATGGTAAGTGGACAGTAAATCTCACAACAGAACTAAACTGGGTACGAACATCTCGACTCTTAAGGCGGCTCTTGAAAGTCGACATATGTCCAATCAACTCTCTGATGTAATGCGGGAGATAACCTGTTCCACGTGCACGGTGTTTTCTAGGATTTGATAGTTGGGGGTGTCAAGCTTAGAGTGGGGGTCTAACCTGATAGTGGGTAAACCTCGAGAAAGTTTCTTAACTTTCTTGTAGAGAGATTTGTTCACACACACACACACACACACACACCCTTACATGCCAGTGGTTTCAGAACTACAGATATTACTATACAGATAGCACTATACACTATCATTAAAATAAACTTAAAAATTACACTTCTCAGTATCACCGCAACATAAAAATTATAGATACGATGCTAGTGCGGCGGCAAATAGCTGACAGCGCCACCCACAGTGCAGAAATTATACTGTGAACACAACATTACAGTTGCTAATGTTCACGAAAGTATAACAGTAACATTCAACACCCCCTGTGAGCTATTAGGGGGTTATCATGATATAAAGGTGGGGTGGTGTTGTATAAAAATTGGGGGTATTACCCCCCTAGGGGGTGTAGCAAACTCCCTGTCCACGTGATTGGAACGAAGACCATTCAGCTGACGTTGTAATGCATATCCGTTCTCTTGCACTTGTAGACCAGGTAGGTACCATACTTTTTTTGTAATAATGTTAATATGTATCAATCGGCAGTCAAAGTTTTTACCTCTGGCTATCCGCAACACCCTCATGGCACGGATAATCGTCGGGTTGATGGGAATAAAACCGGACTTGATTTCTTCGAGAATAATTCCAACAATTGACAGTATGACGATTGCGACATCCAGACGATTCCAACTGCAGAAAACACATATAGGTTATAAGAATAACGAAACGGTTTCCATTAGTTTTATTCTAAAAACATAAAACGACCTGCTTAATCATGGCTGCTGATTATTATTTTTCTTCATAATTAGGTTACATCCACTGTAGCACATTACGTTTACGAGGCATACTCTGTATGGGAAATCCAGTACACCCGTCGCTGTCTATAGTGCCTCCTGTGAACTGCTTTATCGTGTTAGTCAAACTGCAGTGGTCGCATCACCTATTGCTGTTATTAACATTTAAGTCTGTAAACATAGCACATGAAAAAAAATTGCACATTTAACAGCTTCTAAGTAAATATAAGTCAACTGACCAAGTTACGCAGTATAAAATCTACATGAACAGATAACAATCTAAACAAATACAACACAATATATCATGTCTGATATATTCACCTGTCCAGAAGGTACCGCAACATGCCAAAGGATACGACACGAATGATCGCTTCAAGGATGAAAACAGACGTGAAGAAGAAATTGAATATTTTCAACGTGTACTGCAGCTCCTACAGTGTCAAACAATACCGTTTTAGCAGCTTAGGTCATTTTATATACCACACTACTGTCTGCTTTAGAATACAGTCACCCATACACGAAAGTCACAAATAATCTCGTTTTTACCTTTTACAAATTTCATCATATTCTGTATTCATGTAGTAATCTGTATTCTGAAATGCCTGTACAGACTTAAGTAGTGGAACAATTTTACTTCCCATCTTTTCTCTTGCATAGTTTTCTTGTGGAAATCCGATCTAATTCCCATAAAACTCGTCTAAATGCGTCACTGGTCACAGTTCTGGCGTTCATCCTACGCACTCATCATCATCAGACATCAACATATTCATAATCAGAATTCTTAGTGTAGCCTCAGCAACATGTTCACTACAATTATACTACACCTTGTTCACGAACAGCATCTCTAACACTATCCAGCAGATACGAAGTGAACAGTCAAGAGACAGACAGACCGACCTTTGGCATCAGGTAAAACTCGAGAGCCATTGTGATGACGTTGAGACCGATGACTCCAGCGATGGCCAAGTCAAAGTACTTGCTGACGGTGATGCTGTAGAGTAGCATTCGCGGCTTCGAATACAGAGACCAGTACGGCACTTCATGGCGCCCTGATCAGCGTTGCATACGACCACAGCAGCAACTCAGCTTTTTGAACTGTGGCAAATAGGCCTAACTATGATGGCCAAGTTCCAGTGTGAAAAATGTTTTCAGATTGACTCGCTGTGCAGAGTTTAACGCCACACACCGGACACAGGTTATGTCATTTCGGAGTCAGTAACCGAACCTCATGAGGCTGACGATCATAACAAATAAACAGTACGGGAAAACACATAAATCAAAAAAATCCGCATAACAAAATACACGAAACACAACTAAGCTACTACCCTGGTTCTATCGCCGATTAGGACACTCAGGCATGAAATGAGGCGGGCTTATTAATCAGTAATACTAATAATAATGAAACGACAATTTATAAGGCGCAGTAACATGGCTAGTCACTGCGAGAGTGCAGTACGATGTTCGCTACTAATACTCTGCGAAATAGTTAGTCAGTGAAGTAAGAATGTGAGAAAAGATGTGTCTTGAGCATGTTTTTGAAAGTTTACAATGTAGGTGCTAAACGAATTCTATATAATACACTCACATGGGGAAGGTACTCTGAGAATTAAAAGCAAAACTCCCGCACATACGAAGATGACATTAATTACTCCGCACGTGAATAAGCATATTATGGACACAGTTTGAAAACCGTAAGCATAAATAATGAATGTACACACTTTTCCATCTGGCCTCGAGTCTTTGCAGCCGGGCAGTTTCTCGTCGAATTTTTTCCTCCTTTTCTTGACGCTCCTGACACTTGTGAAAGTTCTCGACGACGACTCCGACGAACATGTTGAGCACGAAGAAGCCGACGAGCAGCAGGAACGAAATGAAGTACAACAGTCGCCACTCGTTGTAGTTGACTCGAGGCTACAAGTACGCAAGTTAAGTATCTTTTACAGCAGACTACGAAATCTCACAAAGCTCTTCGTAGTGCAGTCTGCCTGCGTCAGCTTGGTGAACCTCCAGACCGCATATGGATGAGACCATCTGGTCGACCTCGTAACACCTGGGTGAAACAACTTGAAGACGACAGTGTACTGCCTTTTCCGTTTTCCGCCTATCAGTTCTTGGGACTTGGAGTGGGCAGATCTACGACCATCAGTTGGTTCTTGAAAACGGTGATACGAATCTAGATTACAGCATGGTGCACTGTAGTGCTGAAGACGGAAGGACAGTTAGGAACGACAGATGCGCGAGGTGTCCATCAAGTTAACGGTAATCTGTAGCGTTTTTTTCCTAGATTTCTTCATCAGATGTGATTTCATTTCGCAGACTGTATTTACACGGTGCACACACAACAGTTTGCAAGCATGCGTAAGCTTACGACGTTACACTGTTACAACATAGCATATCTCCAGCATGGCGGCGGCAACCGTTGATAACAAATTACAGTTTTACACCTGAACATGGTCAGAAAGGCAGTAATCTGCGCTCACAACTGACTTAGTGACTTAGTTCCGAGCGCCGGAAGGACATGTGATTGTCAGTTTGTCACAAGATGAGCCACGATTAATGGTTTATATGTTCATTTCTCATAAAGATGCAGCACAGCATTGAAAATATACAGTCGACAAAGTAAAAAATCATAATGCAATAATACAATAATGAAGTTAAAAAAACAGGCATTATTTACAGCAGCAGATTATAAGCCATTACGTTTATAATAACACTGTAGCCAACATTGTGTTATATACGACTGCACATTTATTCACAGATAACTATACACGGAACCGGTTTGTCCATTTCAACGTAAATTATTTTCGGCTACCGTAAATATGATAGCGTAACCCAGGCTATACTTGAAACGAAAGTGCCATCGTTTTATACAATAGTACACAATGCGGGTTGTTTCATTCTAAATGGACTTCTTGTTGTAACACACTAGTTTTTCTTCAATGTGTATTATAAAATCCATCTATAGCTAGACAGCGCATGGCACCCCAGTTTGCTGCTGTAGTGAATTTGTATGTTGTAGTTTGTCTAGTCTTACTTTTGTGTTGTTGCTCGTCTGTCTCCGTATTCTTATCCTATTCTGTGTCTGTCTCACTCTTTCTGGTGTTGTGTGTGCGTTGTTTTATATGGGAAATGCTGCCTGCAATAAAACTTCGTTCGTTCGTTCGTAACGTTTCTCCTCCTCGAGTTCCTAGCATCAACTCATCTCACACACCAGTACGCCCTTTCCCTTGACCAAAGCCCAGCCAAACGCATGCGACATTGCGTCACCACTGCGTAGCTCCAGCTGGATTGTGAAAAGGAAAGAAACGTTCTGAGAGACCGGCTACATCGGCAACACGATTAACACCAATTACAGCACTAATTTAACAACTTCGCCATGTAGGACAGCTCAGACATACAGGATAAGTCTTCGGAATCTACTGAGCCAAATGACAATGACGCTGAGAAACAGACAACACTGCGAGATCAACTGACCTGCTGATCAACTCCGACAGCGTCAAGACCGGTGTACATGATATTGACCCAGCCGTCTTTCGACGCCAGCACGAACAAAGACATCAACGCCTTCACACATTCACCATCAACAACCACGCAATCCGCTACTGTGGTGTATTTTTGTTGCTTTGGAACTGCATTCTGGTATACTTACTGTAATCTGCAGAAATAATCTGAACACACAAGCTAACTGTAATATGTTGAATACCCAAATAGTAAACAGTGATGTAATTTAGCGTAATAATATTCACTGAAATTTAATACAGTCGTCAATTCATATTACTTCTCGTTCAGTCTAAGCGAAAACAACTAGCACAGTAACATTTTAGAGGCTCTGTTCTGTGTCTATAATTAATATAGCAAAGCTGCGTTTCAGCCTTGTGTTAACGTCATATCTCGTTCCTACAGACGTAGTTATTACATGAACCGATAAATTATTCATAAAAAACAATAATAACTCATTATGAATAATATTAATATGATGTTTACAAACATTGTCGGCAAATCGTAGAGTAACAATTCATATGAATAATTAGTAACGGTAATAGGTAGATTACGCGGTGTCACACGCGTTCTTTCAGTGATCATATAGTAATAACTAATATTATCAGGCAAAACTGCAACAGAATTTCAAGAATAAATTGCGTTAACCATGAAATAAACGAACACACATTGGTACTGAAATGTATCAAACCTGGCCTAGATTGTCGAAGTTATATTTGCGGTTAATCCAGCGATGTGGAGGACCTTTGTTGAAGCAATCCGTTTTGTTTGTCACGCCTATTATGTCAGGACCTTCGCAATGGTACAACATTCCTTTGAACAACTGCAACACATGCACGTAGCAGGAATGTCAAAATAGCACATGTACTTTCTACGTGACAAAGATATATAGGAAAACGTTTAAAAATTACACAGTTTTTCTAAATCAATGTTTTTAAGTTCTTTTAAAATTAAAAGACGTTTCTTAAATGACATGGCAAAAAGTTGCTATCAAAAATTTAGCATTTAATGTTAAAAAGTATATCACAACTTCGCCGAGATGGGGGCGCTGAAATCAGGAGACCTGATATCGCGAGACCTGACAAAGCGAGACCATACAGCAAGGGTGAACATCGCGAGACTGGACAACGAGGTACCAGATCAAACAGTGGTTTCGGAGCATTAGCTAATTTCTAGTACATATAGGCGCCTATTTCTACTAACATTGCCGATCTAACGCCACAACATATGATGGTTTTAGAGGTATAACAATTATAGCCACGTATTATTTAAAATGTTCGAGCATTGCTTGATGGACGGTTTCCAAACATTTTTCACGATTGGAGATGTCTGCGCTCATACGGAGTCCCTACAGCAGCGGAATGACAACAGCAACAGCAGCAGTAGCGGGGATGAGAACAGTCAGGCGCCTGTGCCAGCAGCGACAACTTCAGGGGCATCGGAATCGGCAACGGCAGCATCTGCATCAACCTCTGACGACTGCTGCGAAGTGTGCCTCGTGGCGCCACGTGCTGGCTTCGCACTGGTGCCGTGCGAACATGCGCGGTTCTGTGAATCTTGTGCTATGCGCGTGTCTTATATGGATGCGGGATGCCCTGCTTGTTATGCGGATATTACCATGGTAATGCGAATTTTTTTCATATGAAAGACTATGCCGAAGTACACTGGCACCATTCAACCTAATTATTGCTACTTTTGTGCTTTTTCGCTATTTTTTCATCAAAAAAACCTAAAACACGTTAACGGTATACAATAAGACGCACAAATGACGAAGAAATAAGTATCGTGATGTCCACCCTTGCTGTATGGTCTCGCGTTGTCCAGTCTCGCGATGTCAGTCCCCACAATTTTGATGGTCTCACGATGTCAGGTCTCGCGTTTTCAGTCGCCCCGCCGAGATATCAGAACAATAATTGCCATTTGTAAATATTTCAATTTTTTACAAGCTATCGCGTTTGAAAACTAAGCGTAAATATTTTTTTAGGTTTTTAATAAACAGAGTTCACACCGAAAGAAAACAAAGCAATATTAATTTTATCCATTTTTATTTATGAATACTACGGCTTCAACATTGTAATAATTAAAGCCCACACCGGCAAAATGGTCTTTAAAATTGTGCATACGTTTTTTACGTTTTTCAAATTAAAAAACATGTGTCTTTGTATTTTTTCGAGTTGCTGCACACTTTTTTCGAACAGTAAGTGCAAATTGCAGGATTCTGATAAAAAGCGAAAAAAAGAATAACGATGCACACAATCAGAAAGCTAAGAGAATAAAAAGAAAAAAGAGACGAAAAGACGTTGGATCAAACCTGAACGCCGAGGATGCCGAAAATGATGAAAAATGTGCAGCAGATGAGGACGATATTTCCAATTGGACGCAGTGATGACAACAGAGTCTGAACCACAAGCTTCAAGCCGGGAGCTCGACTGATTACTCTAAACCAGCAGCAGCAGCAGCAACTGTGTTAAGGAGTGTGGTGTGTGTTGATAGTAACGCAGTGAAACAAAACGCAATCCAAGATTTTAAAAGGTTGTTATATCAAAAACTTAGATTTAGGCCTAATCGCAGCAGTGGGTGAATAGCCACCTGCAGCTGCGGACAGCCGTGCCGACTTGAAACCGCTAAATCATGGTTTATATACAGCATTTCGGCTATACCCAGATGGGAAAGCGGCGAGAAGTTGTCAACGAAGCTAAGCTCCTCGAGTTTGCTACGACGTGTTTGAGTCTGATAACAAACGATAACGATATCTTTTGTCCAAAGTCAGAAATATAATCTATAAACATAACATTAGTTTTAACTTACTTACTTATCGTGAGAACACTTGCCTTCGAGTATGTTTACGCTACTCCATTGTACGCATGTATCACTGTACTGCATGGTGCGGTTGCTGCGAAATAAACCAGAACTATCGACGTGTAGATGAAACGATACCGTAAAGGTCGTAGAGTTCGAAGGAGTCGAAAGACTCGAAGAATGGCGAATATGCGAGGACTGTGTGAGGCCGACATGGATACGACGATGTCAATGATGGAAATGATGACGAGACAACCATCCATGATGTTCCAACCACTGGACAGGTACGCTCGTCGTCCGCACACAAATCCGTCCGCACAGACCTTTTCATGCACACGCCGCCACGTTCGTTTAGTGGGTAATTTCAGCTGCTACATATCACCCCCAATATCAAATGTAATATTGTAATAATGTAATACAATAATAATAGAGGGTGGTCCAAAATGGCAAACTTTTTGTACGCCTTAACTTTATCAAATTCAAACTCATTTCACTGTCAGAATCAGGAGAACATTTGTAATAATGCTGTCACTAAAAATCCCATCACACCTCAAGTGTCGCTACACTCCGTGTGAAATGTCAGTGTCTTAAAAGCAATGACTGAAAACACTGGACACTGACATTTCACAAAGTAGTGTAGCGACATACTTAAGGTGTGGTGGGATTTTCAGTGACAGTATTATTACAAATGTTCTCCTGATTCTCACAGTGAAATAAGTTTGGAAATCGGTCAATATTTGCTGAAGTTAAGGCATACAAAAAAGTGTGCCATTTTTGGACCATCCTGTACATACAGACCTAGCGCAACAGTCATGGAGTCCCCCTCACGCCACATCGTCGCAAGAATTTAAGTCAATTATTATCGAGCAAACAAGTAAGTGTTAAGATAACGCCTAGCTAGATACATTGAAAGTCAGTGATGTTAATCCTTGTCTTGGCCCTTGTCCTTAAGGACTTATTAAGGACTAATTTCGTGACCTTGAAAGAGTTAGTGAGATATCCTGAGATATTACGGGGCGCTATTCTACACGGCTGGACCAGAAAAGCTAACAGCACGACGACCGATGTGAACAGTTCGACAAACAGCACAACAAGTTGATTACGAGCAGTATAGATCGGATGATCGGAGAAAATGTCTTATTCGAAATAATCTACGGGATTAATATTAGGTGAACGATGTTTCGATTTGTGCGAAGGTGCACCATACTGCTTGAACGAAACCACTTTCGTAACTTAGCACATCCTCTTACACAAGTTTTTTGATAACTGGTGGTCAAACATTTTTATTGAGCATTTTGACGCAAATAGGCCCATTGTTGACTCTAGAAAATAATTCACGTGTAAAACTCTGTAAGACATCACAGCTGCGCTTTTCATAGTGAACACATTTACTGATCAATAGTATCACAAATTTCTTAATTATTAGGCTATTCGCTACATTTGTAGACATCGCAATCTTCGTAAATTCTTAGGACAAGTAAGTTGGCGGTGAGCTCTCACCTTAATAACCATCTCTAGTGCGAAAATTGCACTAAAAATATAGTTGCACACGGTTAGAAAGTGCCGCTCCTGCGCATCAACAAACACATCAGTCATAACTGAATCAATTGCTTATCGGCATTCTCGGCGTGTTGATTATGTTGTTCATGCTTACCAAGCTGAGACTTTCGGATAGCTATTGTGACAAAAAGTGACACCTGTGAGGTAGCAATCTCTGTGAGGTAGCAATCTATCATTTCACCCAGCTGTCAGCCTATTTCACAAAAGAAAACCCGGTAAATTATGCAGTCAAATGAATTATTTGTGAAGCGTCATGATTTCCACGAAATAAACAGTTACTACACACTATGGCGAGGACAGAATAGCTTAAGGTAGATAAGCCCCAACTGTAAAAAATAGCTCTTCCCGTAACAGTACCTGGAGTGCTATTCACGAACGTTGGTAGCACGTACGATACGACATCGGTCGTACGAC
>Ga0056116_1000592_pt1 | contig 12686 bp, 14 predicted proteins | sample WorMetOlspDAHAB2_FD_67352 | JGI IMG/M metagenome (GOLD analysis project Ga0056116, IMG submission 67352) | Marine gutless worms symbiont microbial communities from Max Planck institute for Marine Microbiology, Germany - Olavius sp. DAHAB.2 ...
TTTAATATTAGTTTTGGGATCACCAGTTGACAGTAGTGCATCTCTGTGGAGTACCAGCAGCTTGCCACGGACGTTATATATGTGTGGTGTTTGCCTGGTTCATTGCCACTGTAAATGAGAACAGCACAATGTAATTTAATGGGCATAGGTAAAAAACCAAGTACTGCTCAACAAATAGTTTCTTAATCATACTCAAACTGTGCCATAGATTATACAACGTTCTTTTGCCATAGATAGGAGCATGCTGAAGTTGCACAACCGGTCCTATTTGTAAAATATATTTAAACTGTCGTTTTAGGCTCATTGTGTACGATGTTCATAAATAAATTAAAACATGTATACTTCCGAATTTGTCATTACACAAACAATAGTCAATAGTCTGATTTGTTTTGCACAAAACTTTAACTTTGTTATTTGTAGCTGATGTGTATTCACGTCCATCAGAATCGGCACCTTTCAGTCCAATGGACCGTGTGCCTGCTGATGTGTCACCTGGGAAGCTGTATGGTGACAGTTATGGTGGTCCTCCACCACCTCTGTTCAACGATGCTGATGGCAGTCCAAGGAGACACAGGTGTCTGGTATTTATGTATTTATGTCAGTCTACATACCTGAAATTAAAGGATAGGCCATAATTAATGAGTGGAAAGTGTGCCTGTCTTCTGTGACATTCTTGTAAAATTATTCATGCTCTTGCACAATGTATGTTATGAATTTTGTATCATTCAACAGGTCTGATCAATTTTCCTGTTCAAAGGTAGACTCTTGAGGCTTACTGGTACTTTTGTGATTGTAACTGCTTCATATTTTGTTGGAATTTTCGTTAATTTGAAGAGCATCAGAGTAGTTTTGCTTGTAGTATATGACGCAGAAGTGGTTTTTTTTAGCATTTTGTATTTTGCTAGTCTTTTTATTTGTAGTTTACATTGCAAGAAATGCTTTTGCTTTCGCAATGTGACACTGTAATTTTTCAGATCAGAACCACGATACGTCTCATTCCGTAAACAAGGTGGAGTCGGCATTCGTATATCGGGTGGCAATCGAACCGGAATCTTTGTTGCTAAAGTTGCTCCGCAGACACCCGCAGAATTGCGTGGACTACGGGAAGGCGACATGATCTTGAAGGTTGCGTTTTTGCTATTCGCTATTTTATGAAAGCCTAAAGTAGGCTTGGTCATTGCAGAATATGACTGCCTAATTTGTGACTGAGTGCCACAAGAAGCAACTAAGCGAGGCTAATGTAGTTGTGCTGCCTTAGTCGTCGGAATTTTTTGTATAATTTGTTGTTGTTAACTTTTGTGCCAAGCTGTGAAAACTGCCTGCAAAATAACGTAAACTTTGTTATATGGAGCATGAAAGTGTGCTCACTCACTCACTGCCAAACAGTTATATACCATGAGGTAGGTGTTAATGGTATAGGCCTAATAATTTGTGTGTTAATCTAGAGTCTACTGCTTGCTGTGACACTGCTAGGTGAATGATGTTGACATGTATGGTAAAACCCGCGAGGAGGCTGTGCTGATACTGCTCGGTCTTCGTGATCACGTTTCGCTTCTTGTTCAGCATCGACGTGCAGGTTTTTTTTACGGCTTTTTTAACCAAAGAACAATGTTGTTGGCTGTTCAGAGATGACCTGTTGCTCGCCCACCACAAGCTGAGGCCTTCAGTAGGCACAGTGCTCAACCCATAACAAGACAGTGGTCAGGTGTAACTGTGTATGTTTAAAGAACACTGTAAATTTATGGTGTTCTTTCCTAAGTGTGGCTTTGAAATAAGTTTTGCTCCCATTTGTGTGAGTTTAGGAACTTGTTAGTATTGTCAGAATTTCTACAGTTGTTGCTGTGCTTGTGTGCAGATTATGAGAAACTGATGGCAGAAGGTGGAACAGGCGACTATTTCTTCATTCGGTAAATTCCGTTAATCATTTATTTGTTTTCAAGTTGAGATAACACTGATAGATTTTTTTATGCATTTCAGAGCAACGTTGTGGTAATTGTAATAGTCTGCAGTTTGAGAAGCACTAAAGTTATCAATTGTAATAGATTTGCCATATTATCAGAAGCATGTAATTATTATTGTTATTCCAAACTATATTATTTTTATTTAACACTTTGGTATATTGTTGAGAGATTTCATTCGAAAGATTAGACGGATTAGCTTGAAATGAAGCTTGAAGATGAGGCTTGTAATTTTTGCAGTGGTGCCATAGACATTAGTGAATGCAGTGAAATTTCTGTTTGTGCAGGACTCATTTCAACTATGAAGTGGCTGAACATGGCGAGGTAGCATTCAAACGTGGTGATATCTTTCTCGTCACTGATACTCTGTACGGTGGAGTTGTTGGGTCTTGGCAGGCAATGCGCATCGTGAGGAATTCACCGCATGATGCTAAGAAAGGCATCATACCAAACCTTAGTCGGTATGACACATTTCATCATAGTCACTGTTCGTGCTAGTTTCTGTGTGATATATGCTTGGCATTGTTTGTGCCTTTAGTTCTGTCCCAATGTTTTCTAAGTGGCAGGACTGGAATACGACCAGTGTAAAATATTTGGAGGCATTGATCTACAGTGTATGTATGTTTGAGCTCGCATTTGATTTTATCTGCCCAACTGGATGGAGGTATCATCCTTTGGGTGTTCTAATTCAATCCTTCTTTCCCTGTATAATTTGTTTCTGGTCACAGCTTACCCGAGTTTTAGCTTATAAGGACCTTTTAGTCAAGAGTGTTTTTTTCTGCATTGATGTTGTTGGTTCAGTGGCGTGAAGAGCATCTGGACTGTAAATGTTATTGGAGAACAGATCTGTGTCCATTTAGATTGACAGCCCCACTTTAATGATGATGTTAATACTGCCATAATTCCTACTACTACAGTAATTCCAGGTTTCGTTTACATTGCCAAGTTGTCTGGAAATAATGGCTGTAAAACTGTCTGTGATCTGTTTATTGTTACAGAGCACAGCAGTTGTCATTGACCCAGTATGCCGACAAGGAGAATCTTCCAGTGAGCAGCAATAAAGGAAGTGGTGGAGGAAGTTTTTTCCGCAAGAGGAATGCGTTACGGAGCAAATCGCTCGGAAAAGACCACTGGGACGCGGCCGTATTTGGTACACACTGGCGTTATTTGTCTTTTGAGTAGCATAATTGTAACAAAGTTCTGATGCATGGTTGTTACCATATATTTTCTGTCAAGTAACCCGCTGTATTGTTTTCATGCTGCATTGGTAACATATTGGTAATTGTGGGGTCTTCATGGTTGTGGAAAGCAAGTGAAAATGAGAAAAGATTGGTTTCAGCAAGCTTGCTGCATAAATTTCATGGACTACACTGACTGAAATTGTAATTATGTCTGCTGAATTCAAAATATTCAGGAGTTTAGAGCAGTTGTGTACATTTAATGTTGGGTCATCATTGTATGATAATCTCTGTTGCTTGATTTATTTTTTTGTATTTTTTGTGCATGTGGTATTAATTAGGAGAAAAATCTGTAGTAGTTCTCTTTACATTAGAACTGATTCAGATAAAACTGAAGTTAAACTGTTAGTCAGTGTGTAAGATTGAGCAAGTCATTAAATCCTATTTGACATTGTAGGCTTGCCCCTGAAATTGCGACCCTGTGGCGCCTTATAAATCAGTTTTATAATATTGTTTATTTAGTTTTTGGCTTTATATTGTCTTTTCTGTATGTACTATCATGCTGTCATCACTGGGCACTGATTGGCTGCATTGATGAATGACTGTCTGCAAACATTCTTGTTCTCTCCAGAAGTGCCATCCCTTTAATCCAATCAATAAAGTCATTGTCTGCCTCCTGATCTTGGGCCTTCTATTAATCCTACTTTAATCCTACTGACTTTTCAGTTGTGTTCTCTGGTCGCCTTCGCCTTATCATTTGCCCAGAAAAACATACATACCGTAAAATCTCGACCATTAGCCGCACTCGTAGATAAGCCGCAGGCCCAAATTATGTGTCAAAAGCCCGGTAAAACGTTAATTCCTATATGTGTGGCTCGGTGGCACAGTGGTTAGGGCGTAGGACTTGCGACTGAAAGGTCGCAGGTTCAAATCCCAGCCGCTGCACTGTCGAGTGCAACCTTAGACAAGTTGTTCACACACATTGTCCAGCGCCTCTGGTGTTACAACCTTATGGCGCTATATAAATCAGTTTAATTTTTTTTAAATTAGCGCATGTGAATGGCAAAAATTCCTAACTGCGGCAGACTAAGTAGGCCAGGTCTCTGGTCAACTTTCGGGCGCACTATAAAATAGTTGGACTTTACCAACCGCCCGCGTACCCTGGGCCGACCATCGCGGGCAGGCATGCGGGTGGGTTGGGTGATCCCACCCACCCACACGCCCGCCCGCGATGGTCGGCCCAGGGTACGCGGGTGTTGGATCGAGAAGTGGACTGAAGTACAATGCTGGTGAAGGGTAACTTCGACGAATTTCATTTGGTTAACGCATTGACACAGCTATTAAATAGCTGTTTTATTTAACCGGCGAAACATCACTGGCCTAAACCACTAACTGCCCGAAATTGCATTTTGCTAGTTCAGTGTTGCGTTTTTACGGACTGGAAATATTTGTAGTAGAGTTTGACTTATAGATAAGTCACATCCCAACTTCAGGTCACCAAATTCAGGTTAAAATTGTGCGGCTTATTGTCGAGATTTTACGGTAATCATATTTGAATATATTTGCTGTAGCAGATGCTGCTGTTGTTGCAGTGTGATCTCTGCTGCACTCGTTAACTGCAGTAACTCAAGTTATTACAGTGTTATAAATGTGCCTAACCTCTGATGTGTTATGTATTGACAGGACATCATACAAAGTTTCCTGCATATGAACGAGTAATTCTTCGAGAACGTAAGTCACTGTCATTTTTTAAGAAACATCATTTTATGGCTTTGGCTCGTGGTGACTGAATCATCACTAATAACAGCAATATACTCGATATCCATTGTTATACAACTTCTTTACGTGACCACTTGTGCATTCTTGTACTGAATTAATTAAGAGGAATGATGATTGTATCGACAGTATTGTCTTAGATGGCACTTGTCATCATGGGTAACGATAATCAGGCATACACTATCGCCATACAGGTGTTTGACTCCATACATTTATATATTTGCAGACCAGACACCCTTGCTGGTGCCTAACAAACACTGTCAAAGCACTAAAAGTAATAGCAGAATTTGTGCTGTAATTGTGTCAGAGTTGTTTGCATAACGTTCAGCGCTTTTGTTAATGTCGGCATAAAACTTTGTGACTGTCCAAATAGGTGTCGTTAATGTGTGAACATTGCTACACACAGTGCTTATAGTTTCTGTTGATCATCTCTGTGAGAAGTCTGGGTGACTTGCTGATTATGTGCTGTTGTCAATTTTAGCGGGATTTGTTCGTCCCGTCGTCATATTTGGTCCACTGTCTGACGTCGCAAGAGAGAAGCTGGTTTTAGAATTACCAGACAGATACGAACTGCCACGTATGTGCTGTGCCTCATTTGCATTGTTGCTTGTGACAATATTAGTTTGATTGACAAAATTTAGGGAAAAAATGTGATGTTGATAACTGGTTTGCATTTTAGTCAGTCAGATGTGACTTGTGGCTGCAGCGACTTCCCTCCAATCATTTGCATTTTTGGCAAGGTAGTATGTCTCGGTGCAAAAAAGACTGTGATCATGTTCGAATTATGGAGCTGGAGGATGAAAGGGCGACCTGGTGAATGGTGCCAGATGCTGTCTCGGAAATGTCCATCCTTGCAGTCGCAAACTGATGGCGAGAACACACAAAGCTGGAACCTCGTTTGTAAACCTAAAGTTATGGTGATTGTCTGGAGGTTAAAAAGGATTATCTTAACTGCCAACGTGCTACCTCTTCAATGGGCACAGTTAACAAAAACAGTTCACACAGCCCGGTTGGGCCGTGAGTTTGTCTTTGTGTTTTTTGGTTGCATGATTTCTCTTTATGTTCATGTATGTTTTGTTTTACCTGGGTCAGTTGAGTCTCTTCATGTCTTGGCGCTGGCGTAACAAACTTAAATGAGCCCCCTTCGAGTTTATGGCCCCTTCCAGCTTTTTGCTCCCTCCTCGTTGCTGTGGGTTAGGAGCTGGCTCCATCCCTTTAAGGGCCATTGTTAACAAAAAGCAATGCGAGACGTGGGGGTTATTTATGTCGCTGGTCATCCATTACTGAATAGGAGATGTACAAGACTCCCAGGGTGTATCTTCCTCCAAAATGACCTATATTGTGTTGTGTGGGGCGTTAATCTATACTCACTCACTCGTCCTTAAACCTGGCTGCAATGCAGGTGGCCCCAACTTTTGCGACTGCATAATGACCGTATATCATCAACACTGTACACTGTACTTGTAGCCCTAAAGATGCAGAGACTAGCATTATGCACGAAGTCATTTCGTTTAAAGACCGGACATGATTAATTTGCGACTTTAGGGATTGCCGGAATAACGCATCCTCATTCACCAATCTGGTGTTTATGGGTTGACTTCCTAATGAGGCCTTTCTACTACTGCTGCTTAGTGAGTGCAGCTGCTATAACTGTTCATTTTTGATGTTTTTTTTTCTGTGGATTTAGGTTCAGAATTCACGGGCGAGTTGGAGCGAACATCAAAATCTGGAATCATTAAGCTGAGTGCCATTCTTGACGTTGTGAAGAAGGTCTTTTGCTCGCGTGTTTTTAATGCTATTTGGATGGAAAATGTACTGGTATAATATCAGACATAAAATGGTTTGGGTTTTAGCTGCAGCTTGTAAAATGCTGAAACTGAGTAAATGCATTAAGTGATAGTTTATTAAGAATCAAACAAGTTAGGTCTTCTGGCATTTGCAAGTTTAAATTATGACCCGGTAGCCATGTTACTCATCAGTTAAGTCTTCATTTTGCCTTAGGCTGAATTGGTATCACCTTTATGGTCCGATTACCACTAAATTAAAATTGCACTTCCTCTTTCTGTTGTTTCTGTATGCTGCTCTCATGCAACACAACGCAGTCTGTATAAATTGCGGAACTGGACTAATATCAATTCATGTGAAGAAGCCAAGTTCATTTAGTGATCCAATAGCTTATGCATGTTTTTTTCTCGTGTTGGTGTCTTAATCGGAAACCATTGCCAACAACTCAAAACACAGGCAGCCTGAGACGCTATTGGGCAGTCATTTAAGCTAGTTGAACTGTGACTGTATAATTTAGCCGTTTTTATTCCTTATTGGTTTCTGCAGTATAGTTTAGCTGGAGAATCTGCATATATGTTCCTGGCTGTAAAATGTAGAATGGAAGTAGACTCGTAAAGATAGTTGTCTTCAGAGAGAAAATACTGGTTTGGGGTGTATCCCACTAATTTTGTTACATGTGTGACGTGACTTATTTCGATGTATATTTTCAGAGACGTCACTGTGTGCTGGATGTGACTCCCAATGCCGTTGATCGACTCAACTTTGCGCAGTATGCGCCGATCGTCGTATTTCTGCGCGCGGAGAATAAACACACGGTGAAAGAACTGCGCCAGCGCTGGGCTCGATATTCCGTCAAAAGTCACCGCAAACTCTACGAGCAAGCTCTTCGCCTGGAGAAATCCTACAGTCATCTGTTTTCATGTGTGTTCATGTAATTGTTGCATTGTATTCGAAGAGTAATTTGTGGTCTGCATCACATAGTCTCTCTTATGTCTCAGCTGATTACAAAAAGTTTGTCTTCATTTCCGTTATCATTCTTGAGGGCTGGCAACCTACAGAACATGAAATTTATTTCTTTTTCTGGCCGTTAATTCTGTTATGGTACTTTTATTCTCAAAGGCAGAAAAGCAGTTTAAAAGTGCAGAAAAGGTAAGGAGTCCATATACTTCAGACCTATGCGTTCTGTGCTGTCAAAAATGCAAACAGGTTTCTGAGGATATTAAGAGCCAGGTGACTCACATTAGCCAATGTTAGACTGAAGGTATCTCATTGATGCCTTGTTGAGTTATCGCACATTATTGATAATTAATGTTTAGTGTGACAGGCATTTTTGGCAAGTGATTGACATTACTTGGTTAAAAATGTGGTCATAGTGTTTTTTGTATGTTGCATGTGCTAAATTTTCAGTCACTATTCCACTGACAAATGATGCTACTTGGTACAAGAAGCTGAAAGAAGCGATTGAAAAAACTCAGGTGGAGGTGATGTGGATGTCAGAAACGAAGGTATGGTCATGTTACGTGTTACGACACGAGTTGCATTTGGCACTATTGTGAAAGGAAATTAAATGCCTGAACTAAGGACCTGTGTGTGACAAACTACTAAACTGGGTTTATTTTTTATGTAGCACTGTTACGAAAATGGCATTAGTTTGCCAGAATACTGGGGTCACAAAACTGAATGTTGTAGTGACTTGTTAGTTTCATTCATTTCAGACTGGTAACTTGACTTGATGAACAGAACTGTACCTTTTTTAAAGCATCTCTTAAAACATTCTTATTCATACAAGCATGTAATGCTCTCTGACCACGTTTTATTTTACTGTTTTTCTTATTTTGACAGTTTTAAGGTTTTCTGTGTTTCAGTGATTGAAACACGGCTAGCGCATGTGTTCTGTATGTCATGGGTGTTCTACAACTGTTATTGATGATGATGATGACGATATCTAAGATTTTGTCATACAAAACAACCACAGCTAATATAAGTTGTCACTGTTGTAGCTAAAGAGAATCTTGCTTAATGGCAACTTATTTGAATCGGACAAAAAAGTTGCTTTATCTAATGGCTGGTTAATGGCGTGATGCGTGACTGTGAGCAAGTATATAACCTCCCTGTGTAAACGGCCCCAGGCAATGTAGGCTATCCTTCCATGCTTTAAAAATGCCAAGCCTGACTGAATACCAGGATGGTACATCAAAGGTACCAATCCCTGTACTAGCTGGGCTTGATGTATATAACCTCATTTATATCCATTTCCACTATGCCAAACTGTCACACAATGGAAGTGTTCTACAACAGATTCTGTTTGCGCAAAAGATGAGATGCTGCCTGTGATGTGTTAGCCGGACCTTGGTCGAGACGAGTTCACGTTCCATTCGATGGGACACAGGCTGAGTTTTGTGTCGTCACCCGACAGCGATTACGACATTGCTGCTGGTGCTACAAGTGACAGTGCCGCTGAGCTTGATTTTGCCAGCCGGCGACCAGCACGTGCGTCATCTGACCCAAGCATTGCGGCCATCGACAATGTTCTACCTCGTCCTGTTGAGCCGCCACCAGCACCACCCAGATCGGAAATGCAGCCTTATGTGGCATACAATCCATGCTGTGTATGTGCTAGCAACATTCTGCAAATATGTTGTTTATTTTATGTGTATTTTCAACATATTTATTTTATTGTTACACATTTTATTAGACTGTTCTCACTACCGTTGGCAGTGACTGTTACTGGTTGTCATCATGAAACAGAACCAGTTACGTACCTTTTGCTTATACGAGTGTGGTATTAACGCTGTACATGGTATTGCAGGGTCCACAACCTGACTCTCCCAGCTCAAGACCAGCGTACTATCCAAGAAGAGGTCCAGGAATGCCTTCTGGTAGTAAACAGTTGTTGTTTGACATTTTGTTGCTGACAGTGTCTCTCTCTCTACTGTATCTTCAAACACATTTCGATTGCCTGATATACACTCTGGGCAATAGAAAGTATACCCTTTTTATTTCAGAATAACTATAAAGTCTAGAACAGACATTTGGAATTCTGAAGATGTGTACTGCTGTAATATATTCCACAGCGCCTCCTAGTGGCAGTAGTGTAAATATCGATTAATGAATAATCAGTTAAGGTGATTAAGCAAGTGTGTGCATATAGACTCAGAAAGTGACATTAGTTTCCAACTTACCCTTGTCTATTTGTACTACATCATGTTGTACCTTTCATGTGTTGAATATAGATGAATATTGTGATCTAGCCATTGTCGGATAAGTTGCTATGTATATGTTTTAAACAGTTGACGGAAGATATCCAGAGCACTATTACCAACAGTATCCTCAGGATTCAGTTCCAAGCCATCATCGAGGCCGCATTGCTGATCCTTACAACCGTACAGCAATCGATCCATATGTTACGTTGACCCCAAGTGAAAGGGCAAAGATTCGACAGACAGATTCAGGTGTTTTGCGATGCTGTGCATTAGGCATTGTCAAACAGTCACTCAAAAAATTATCAGTTCAGTTTTGTTGTTGCTTTTTTTGCAGTTATTAGTTCTAAGCTGTTGTTTCACTTTGCATTTGTGCTAGTTTATTTTTTTAAGTTTGCCTTGAAAGCATTGTCATATTATTAATTAAATAATCGTAAACACACTGCCATTGCTGTTAATATTATGTCTTGATAGTGTAGTGGTTAGAGAACAGATCTCAGTGATCAGCAGGTCTTTGATTTGCACACCCGCGAAAACACACAGCAAAAATAACTCATACTAAATACTGCATATGTAAGTAATAGACACTCTGGTGCTCATTTTGGTAAACTTGCGACTAGACTACGGCAACAGTTCCTTGATAGGCCTCCCAGCCTATCTTATGCGTTATCTGCATTCTGCAGTCAGTCCTCAACGCAGCCGCGCGGCTAATTTTCAACTTGTGTCGCTATGACCATGTCTCTGATGCCCTCATCAGCCTTCACTGGCTGCATGCTCCTGAGCATATCAGGTCCAAAGTTGCCGTCCTGGTGTACAAGGTGCTCCATGGCTGTGCGCCGTCGGACCTTGGCCCGTTCACCTACGTTGTCGACCTTTCAAGTCACCAAGGACTTCGCTCTTCCTGCAGCGACTGCCTCGTTCGGAGTTCACCACTTCACCATTGGCAGCCGAGCATTTTCAGTTGCTGTCCATCAGGTGTGGGACTGCCTGCCACCGGAAGTGATGTCGGCACCATCCCTGGTGACCTTCCGCACACTACTTAAGACGTTCCTGTTCACGGAATCATATCCTGACATTCAGCTGATCTGACATTTTGTTTCTACACACTGTCTATAGTGGACTTAGCAGTGTTTTAAATACTTAGGCACTCATGATTGATTGATTGATTAACTCTAAATCAGGTTATTTTACGGTGACAGTTATTGATTCCGTACTCCCCAAAATTTTGTCAGCATTATTTGTTATCATTTTTGTGCTATTTCATGTGAATGTTTTTTGGCTAACAAGCCATCTTTTACTTAATGTGTACCATGTGCTACTTACTTACTGTACGTGGTGTGACTGTCGGTGCAGGTCGTCGTTATTATGATTCTCAGTTTGAGCATCACCCGCCTTCACCTCGTGCCGATCGCTTCCAGTCACCACCGGGTTCCATGGTGCGTGGTCGGAGCACTGGTGATGTTGGAAGACCGGTCTATCCACCAGCGACATCTAGCTTTGATCGACCAACGTACATGCACCGACTGGACTATCCAGCTGTATTTGGATATGAAAAAGCAGTGGCTGATCGACCGGTATGCAGTGTTAATTGTATTTATGTATTCACAACTCTTGTTGATTAATTCCAGTGTCCTGAGCAGTTATTATCAAGTTCTCAATTATTTACTTTTACTTCCGAGTTCGTGTAAAGGTGGTGTTTCATGGTGTGCATTAGTGTATTATAAGAGCAGAAAAATCTACCTGTAACTCTGAATTATGCGGTTATGTTTGTTTTTTAATTGTTTGATTTGGTTTTATTTCTGCAAATTACCGTTCTGTATAGCTGTTAATCGCGGAAAATTTTGGGCATCCAGAAGTATATGACAGCTGTTGAAGAACAAATGGAAAATTGTGACTAATTGGTTTTTGGGAAGTTTTACTGTACTCTATGTTTTTCTCATTACTGGAGATCTGAGAATTATGTTAAAATGGTTAATTGTTGATGCTATTCATCGTACACGTGGCAGTACTTCTGCTGTTTCTATAGCATGACACTTGGATGAACATTTTGTGGTTTGTGTGCACGTTGTGAAGTTGCAGTCTACGGTACCATTACCATCATCAGCGCCTGTTATGTCTTCACGTCCTGTCAACCATTACCCACCAGCCAGTGATATGTACTGGTCACAAATGGATGCAGATCATGTGTACCACAGTACTCGAAGCCGTGATGTTGCTGCAGTGCCGAGATACAGGTCTGTGTTAAAGTTAATAGGCAGATGTAGAGATCTATTTTAAACTCACCTTTATCTATATTGGCTAGGTGTCACGTGATGCAGGAGCATTTCTATATCTGTTTGTTTAACAGTTTTTCCGTTTCCATTTTACTTCATACAAGCAGCAAATCAATTAATCAATCAAAACACATTTCTATAGCGCCATATGTCGCGAGCAAATCAGAGGCGCATGATGACGGAAACTAGGCCGAGTGTTTACAATTGCTATAAGCAGTGTTAAAAAGTTTGGTTTTTAAGTTACGCTTGAAAGTACTGAACAGTTCAGTGGAACGACAGTTATGTGACAGTGAGTTCCAGACTGAGGGAGCACTGACGCTGAAAGCTTTAGCTGACAACGAAAGTGCCATCCGTGGTACAGAGAGTAACAGTTCGTCAGCAGATCGTAGTGTCCTCTCTGGTTGGTAGTCCCGGATCAGGTGAGAGAGGTAAGCAGGAGTGCCGGTAGTTCTGGTCTTGTATGTAATGACCGCTATCTTGTATGTTATTCGCTGGCGGATTGGCAACCAGTGCAGT
>Ga0056116_1000593_pt1 | contig 12674 bp, 7 predicted proteins | sample WorMetOlspDAHAB2_FD_67352 | JGI IMG/M metagenome (GOLD analysis project Ga0056116, IMG submission 67352) | Marine gutless worms symbiont microbial communities from Max Planck institute for Marine Microbiology, Germany - Olavius sp. DAHAB.2 ...
GACGGGCTACTGCGCGTTATGTACTTCTCGCTAATCGTTGTGCTGCAAGGTGTAGGCCTGGTATTTCAAAAGCCTAAGATGGACATAGGGAGGGGGATACATGATATGTACCTAGTCCCTCAGTACGCTGTCCCACATAATGCGTTAATAACGAGTTAACGCGATATTATTTTTGATTGCAGCGATTAAAAAATTAATCGCGCGAAAAAGCTCTAATTATTATTCGTTAAAAGTCAAATGAATTCGCTTAATTCGCATTTTTCCAGGGCTTCAGCAAATTACTGATTAATTATTTGACGGCACTTTCGGCACAATCAGGCTATGCCGCGCGCCTAAACGTTGTTGAAAGGTTGATATCAGACAGAAAATTAAATAGAACACGCGATGATGTACGAAATATATGTGAAAAGTGAGCGACGATAGTTTAATCTAGGGCCTATACTTAGTGCCGTGCATTTATCGAACTTACACCAGCCAAACTGTGGAGTGCTGTCACGTCCCATATCAACAGCTGATGAACTGATCCGGCTTCAGAGTCTCCATCACTCTTGTTGATGCTGCTGCGTGGATGCAGAATGTTGCAGCAAAGGCACTCGCAAAATAATAGCCTAATTTCATTGAAACAGCCGGTATCTGGCACCACCAGGCAGTTGAGCTGGTCCAGTAACTGGGAAGGCAGGCGACCATAATCACAGAAGACTCCAGAGAGACCACCTTCCTGTTTCAGCAGTTATCAGTGGCTTTGCAAAAGGGGAACTAACGCGGTCTCGTTTCAGAACACGTTCACATCCGGCAACCAGTTATTCACTTTTTCTTAACTATATAGCCTATGGCTTTGTGCTCGCGGGCCATGAAATAATATGCCTAATAATAATAATAATAATGCCCCAGACACAGTGTTGGTCATTTACGCGGATGTCTGCAGCAGCCAATAACTGTACTGATAGTGGCAAACTTGCCAATAATATTGCCTCAGGGTTCCAACTCTTTTGCTGACAAAAAAATCCAGGACTTTTCCAGGACCCCACGAAAAATTTTCCAGGACCTTTTCAGTGCTCGCGAATATTTAAATATGAAAAAATGGCATTTACTCACAATATTCATAGTGTATTCCATTGCAGAAATTTCAGCATGAATCAAAATGTGGACGTTAGCCGTTCAGAATTTAGAGTAACTTATTTACATATGGTCTCTATATTGCAGTAATTATAGAAACAGTTTACAAGGTATTCAGTTCCAGGAACTTGCTGTCCAGCTCTGAACGAGAACTGTCAGCTCATCATTTTTGCTCGGCTGCATGGCACATGAACCGCTAGAAATTTTTAATGCATGACTTTCAAGGATATTTTTCCAGGACTTTCCAGGACCTTTAGCATTAATTTCCAGAACAGTTCAGGACCAAAGTGATTTTTCGAGGACTTTCCAGGTCCTGGAATTTTCAAGAAAAAAAATCCAGGACTTTTCAGGAGGCGTGCGAACCCTGTTGCGTGCACTACGAAAATAAATATTATGCTCACGGATCAAAAATGAATATAAGTCAACCGCGCGCATTGGACAGGAGGATGATGTTTCATTTTTAACGTAGTGAAACTCGTACACGCTGATATAGTTGTCACAAAACGATACAGAACGTAACCACACGCACACTCGCACAGAAAATATCGGTTCCCGAATAAGGAGCGGATTCGCGAATTTTCCGAAGGGAAGGCCCGAGCCAACAGTGGGGTCTGCGGACAAAACCCCGCAGGAGGTCCGAGGGTGTGACCCACGCCCCTGAAAGCAAAATGCTAAAATAAGTGCAGACCTACAAATATTTACGTTTTCCTGTATAGAAAATTTAGGATTTATCCGGGGATGAAGCAGGATTTGGATAGTAGGACCTACAGGCCGGGCCGTTAGATTGCAGGGAAAAGGGCCCGCCGATGCCCCCTCGAGTCCGCACCTGCTAATGACACCGTGTACGACAATTTTACAAACAATTCGTAAGTGTCAATCTCCATCTAGCGGATTTGTCTGAGGCATGCCTTAGATAAATATGTTTGTGTATGACAAGTTCGTTGTTGGCGAGACCAGACACCGGTTTGTCCGTACGTGGCATGTCTGAGGCACATCCGTTATATGGAGTATGACCGTAAACGACGACAATCGACAGCAGGATCGTTCGGCGACATCACAGCATCTGCATAGATGTCTCGGCTGACTACGGCGTTTCAGTTCCGTCAAAGAAAATTCGAACAGGTTGCTTGGTTCGTAAGGATTTACTGGCACTCTCAGCACAGTACCGCGTCTTTAGAAATTATGCTGCGATATTAACGAGAAAGTTTTGACAAATATTATTCCATCTAACGGATTTGCCTCAAAAATAAAATGAAAGAGTTAGAAAAGAACACAAAAGATCACAGGGAAAAAAACACACAACTGGGTACAACGCAATGAACCCAAACGACTACAGATATCCCTCTTTAGTCGCCTCCGACGTAAGACAACAGATTACAGATCACTTCTAGTTCTAGTCTCCAGCTAACAGTTTGCAAATACGTCGACATACACCTATAACTTTTACTGCTGTATGGTAGTGTTGTAAAAATTTCATGAAATTTTAGGCTGGAAAGTTTTCATGAAATGTTTAAAAAAATTTCACATTTTAAAGCAAGTACCCGGCATCTTAAGTCATTAAGTAAACCAGTTAATGGCAAAATATCTTTTGTTATTTATGAATAGTATTATGTATCTCCTAAACTGGCTTTATACTTTAACCACGTTTTCAAAAAGCCTTAAGACACCCCTAATAATGAAAAATTGGTGGTTTCATGAAATATTTTTGAATGAAACGTTAAAAAATTTCACGGCAGTGTTAACTATTTCAAAGTGAAATTTTTTCATCGTGCATCTCCACTGTCTGGTATTCCGACAATATAAGTAAGACCTAAGCAAAGTTTGACGTACAACCAGAGGCACAAATAAGTCACATCACAGACGAGTCTGATACAAAAAAAAACAACAAGCGACTCCAAACAGAAAACAGCCATGGTTACGAGGTTGGCTGGCGGTTGAGACTAAACAGCATTTTCAACACAGTGAAGTTATATGGTCTAGTTACGAGGAAAATATTCCCCTCTCAGACTCTCCCCCCCTAAAAAAAACCTAAGCAATCTGATCCCAGTTGAGCTGCGACGACACAATTACGAGAACACTGAATACACATCTTTACATATCACGCTGTACAGTACGAAGACTGAGCACGCTGGCATCGGACAATATCGAACAAACTGCCAATACTGAATCCATGTTCTGGGTCGAGCTTAACAAAAATAACTTACAACACGCACGCAACACGGCGCAGAAATCGACACGGAGCGGAGACGACGAGGACAGCGCTTACAAACACTTACAATTCGGTTGCAGTACGACCCGCAATAGTTTAGAGACATTTAACTCGCCTGCGACTGGGTATCAAAAACGGTTGCCGGGCAATTCGCGGACTGGACGATTTTCGAGGTCTAACTGTCCGCATTGACATACCGTTCGTAGTCTCACTGCTGTAGAAAACCAATGGCGGAAAAGCCAGTTTCCTGAAAACACAAAGTAAACGACCCTGCCACGCCACAATTACTGAACTTTTCGATAAAAATGCACGTAAATCGAGCAAACATGATACCTGACTGAGTTTATTACGTCGTCACGAGCACACTGAAACACGCATATTAACACAGAAGCGACTGAAAACTGCAGAGTAGATATGCACAACAGCTTGCACAACAGCTTGCAACTCGAAATGGTTTACCCGACAAGAAAAACCATATTCAAACCACGGCAAAGCCGTAAAAACCTAAACGGAAAAATCTGCGGCCACAAAGCCGACGAGTTTGCTGTCGACATTAAACACTTGTCATTTCATTTGAGAAACTTCGGCCGAATGCCCAAGAAACTAGAGTTAAATTCTTATGAGAATTTTGTCTAAAACCTAAACAATGCAAAATCTGTTCCTTTCCATGCTGTGCGGAGATTCAACATAAACAGCAAAAACAGCACAAATTTCAACACGTTCGGATCCAAAATCCACCGAAAATGCTAAGCAGCAGTAAGCAGAGATAATGCAATTCCCACGTTCGGGAAGTCCGCAACAAAACATTAACAGTATAAAAAAATCCCGCCCTCCGAAAACGTTGCAAAAAATCACATTAACACATCTAAACTGTACATCACACAAAGCGTACGAAAACCGAAACGAATATAAGTCGACCAGATGAACATTAGATCACGAAGACTGATTGACTGACTGGGGTTTAACGGCACTTTCAGCACACACAGACTACATCGTGCCTTCAAAAAGTAAGCGACACTTAAAAGAATTGAAATTAATGAGAACGTTGAAAATGTTACGTGTTGCAAATATATTACATAAAATGATATCCATTACGAAAAAACAACTCTTCAATCTGGTCTTTGCAGGGGAAAATCTTTTGACACAGCAGATATCGTGAGGGTGAGTGAGTGAGTAGAGTTTAACGCCCCACTCGACACAATATAGGTAGTCATATGAGGGTAGTCATCAGCCAATCTCTTGGCACAAACAACACTAAACAACACAGGAAAATACACAATTCAATAAACCTAAATAACTAAACACAATAAACAAAACAAGCAAACCCTGATTTGGTCGCTTCACACTGCCATCGGCCAGGAAACGAGGTGGACTTTAAATATTCTACCAATCCCGGGCACCATTCTGGGCTTAGATCACGAAAATAAGACGACAAAAACTCGTGCATAGGATGACAATACCACAGCTGTGTAGTTGTTAATAAATGGTTTGCGTAATGAAAGAGAAAAATGAATGGCACTCCAACACAATAACGACCAAACAGCTTTAAAAGCAAAACAAGTGTACCATGCACAAAATATAAGCACAATTTACTACATAAGCCACCCAGTGGCTATCGTCAACTGTTGAAATTATTCTACTGTAAACAAACAGCCGCTAAGCTATCGCAAAGTATATTCGTCCTCTAAAATTCGCATCTCGACAACAGACCTACTTCCAAATCTATTCAAGTATGAAATTTGCAGATATTGATGTTGAATCTATCCTGCTATTTATCAGGTGTAAAATATTCTATGTTGCTGATCAAATGTTGCTCGTTAGTTATTTATATTTAATAATAAAACGTAAACATGAGGCATTTCCATGACATAAAAACTCAATTTACCATAACTGAACCAGTCTTGAACGTCTTTTGCAAAATAAATCAAACATAGAAAATTATACGTGCAATAAACTGAAGTATATATTTAACATCCATATCTATGGTTATGAATATATGAATAAATTAGGAAATCGGTCAATTAGTCAACTGAAAGCATACAGTTGACAAGTTATCGCAAACTATATTCGTCCTCTAAAAATCCCGACATCAACAATTTCCGTTCGCAATTTCTTCGTACCTGGCGTCATGAGGACTGCAACACCAAAACAATAATTAGCAGTAAAAACAGAAATAATTACACACAAAAACGTGAGAACGTTAGAAACCAGCCGTATTTTAACCTACATGCACTCAGTTACACTACCAAACAATTAACATAATATACAATGATATAGCCTACGTAAGTCGATGAAAAACCCAACAATGCTACAACGATTTCTCAGAAAAACAACGAGATTTGATGCACAATTGAATACAACTCCAGCGACAATTCAGTAATTTAACCTATCTGCCAAACAAAAAATCTCTACCTGCAATGTCCAAACAACGAATAACCAACTTACGCAAAAATTGTCAAAAAAGCAACTGGACAAAAACCACAATGTCTACTGCGTGCAAACACACGCGGTTTGAAAATTCCTCGTCTAAATAAAAAATAAAACCGAGTGCTAAAAACTGCTACAGTCTTCACCACAACACTATACTGATTGCATGTTCAAGAAACAAACTGATGTGAATATAGGCTAGAAAGCACCGAAATAGTGCAAACTTGTGACGAAAAAAAAACAAGATGTCATTTGTGATCAACTGAAACACATACAGTTAAATGCTACATAACCTGCGCACATTACATCGTCAGAAACAAACAAACGCCTTGACAACTTACACATACACAAAAACCTGACGTTCACGGTAGAAAATACGGCAAAACGAGATTGTAATGACAGGCATTGGCCCTCGGCAAGGTTACATCTCGAGTATTCTATCAGTTGAGAGAGATTGTTTTTTTACGGAGCAGCCAAAGGCTGGATTAGTGTACAGATAAAGCAGATGCTATACAAAACCAAAAATCAAAAACAAAGTCTGAGATATGCACACAATTCCCAACTCAACCGGAACATTGCGATCAAACGGCATTAACGTATAAATATCCCAGCAAGAACGAAGAAAACAACACGATTCGAGAGACAAAATGGTGACATTACAACAGTTTAGATTCTATGCATACCTGTAAATTACTCAACAGGAAAAAAAGTACTCAACGGTAGCAGGATGCCGAATGGAACAGCATAAAACAGGATCAGAGCAAATCATTTCAAATTATAAAGTTAGTCAATTAGTTGGGACTTCTCGACACTTTCAACAAAAATTTGGCCGTATCATCTAGATTTTAAATGCAGCAAGTTGAAAATAATTTGAGCAAGTTGAAAAAAAATCATACAGCCCAGGAAAAAGACGCAACTCGATATAAAACGACAAACCCTAACAATAAAAACTACCCTGATGCAGACGCCTGCCGTGACACTTGGCCAGGAAAAGAGGTGGCTTATTCTGCCAATTGCAATTTCGCTCAAATTTTAAAAAAGGAAAAACTTATGCACAAATTCACGAACGAATGAAAAAAAAGATTAAACCAGCTGTGATTGAAAAAATACCATTGTTACAGAACCCAGAACAGCTTGCCCGTCATCACACGGTGAAGACGATTAATTGTAACTAAAGTAAGTAAATCTGTCAAACGATCCAGTTACACCAAAAACAGAGCAGCGAAAGTTATGTTGTTTATTCGACATCGTAAAATTGGATGAGATCGCAAAAAATTCCAGACGAACACTTACTGCTTGTGAAAAACCTAGGTTTAAAATGCCAGAAACAGTCAACAAACGCCAGAAATGGCCGGAACACCGTACTTTTAACGACAAATCGCAAAACTGTGAATGCAACCTCTAAGGCCAACGGTGCAGTTAAACAGTGAAATTGTTAACGTAACCAATTAACTAATACACAATCTGTATAATCGGTGGCTCCACGCATACTGGCAACACACACATAGACAGACACAAAACACACACACATGATTATGTACACAACCTGTCCGAGACAAAACAACCAATTTCACGTCTGGCGATATCTCCGACAAACTCTTCACCGATCTGCAAAATCCCTGCATCGCTACAAAGATGAAAACAATCAAATTTCCCTGACTACAAAAAGTTTCCCTGATTTTTCTCTGAATTTGGGCCTTTTCCCTGACGTTAGCCGAATTCCCTGACATTTCCAGGCTTCCAGAAATTTCAGAAAAGTGTCAACCCAGTACAGACCAGAAGCGGCATACAGACAGCACTGGACATTGCACACAGGTGTAATTTGACAAGAATAAAAAAAATCTAATCAAAATTGATCGAGTTTTGAAATTTAACATCGTCAATCAGTACTTTCCAGTTTTTCCCCCTACGCTCATCAGCATCGTACGCCTTCAGGACAACTTCACGCCAGACATCGCTGAATGACAGTTTTTCATTTCACAAGGTAGTGTAGCAACACAACTGAGGCACGGGAACAAAACACAGCAATCTCCTTGTTCTATGGTGGCTGAAAAAAAATTTCAAATCGGTTTAGATATGACCAAACTTATCGCCAAAAACCAAAGTCGTCGACTCGTCGTTGCTGCACTGTAACACTGTCTACAATCTAAGACAGTCGCGACAGGAGTGAAACAGACGTCTCCAAATCTCCGCTATGACCGCTTTGTAAGGAAGTAAGCGGCGGCGACCGACACAGCAGCCATTGTGAGAATAGCTCCCATCGTTCGCCAGCCGACCGTCTCCGGAATGTATCTCAAAGCAGCTCGCTAACACACACCAATATACGTTCAGTGGCTACATAGGTTCCACTCAATGACGATGGTACCAGTATAAATACGAGTGCATAACCACTAACCAACAAAACACTTAATTTAATCCTAACTGTAACCCAGAGTGTAGATATATCAGCAACAATTGTGCAACTCGGACAAAAATGCGTGCACATATCGACGGCAATATGCAGTTTAATCTACAGCAAGGCTTGGGTGTGATTACGAAACTATTTGTTGAGCGAACTGCTACGTTTCACAGTCGCTGAAGATGTTGTTATTTGGTCAGTGTGAATCCACGAATCCCACTCCACCCTCCTTTAACAGCACTTTAGACTGTCTCTTACTTTTACTCACATTTTTACTTTGTGTTGGTGGCATGGCTCACGTTTGGCGGTGTTGCTCAATGGTTCGAATTTTGGAATTCCCAGATCTTCGCCTGACCTACGGTTGACATGTAACAACTTCGTGGGAAGTGACTGCCATGGCTCAAACAACCAAACCAACTCGACCTTCCATCCATGCGGGGTCGGTAAATGAGTAGTAATCTGTGTAGTTAAATGGATTACGGGAGTGAAGACCATTAAATGGCAGACCTGGGCGGCGTATGGCTCTTTGGTAGCAGGCCAAAGTCTGTAGGTGCTAGCTTATAGGCTGTACGCCAACTCTGTTTGTGACATAACAGCGCTGCTGCAGCTGCCGTTGCCCGTGTGGCGCTACGTAAGTGTTACGTCTTTAGCTTTAGCTGGCAGTGGACAAGCAATCCTTCGAGAGCCGACAGCAACTCACCCATCCGCCTTGTTCGGCGATCCACCTTGCAATCCGCTCGTTGAGCACAAAGCGAACGACAAAACCGACGATCTGCGAAAAGAAGCCGCGAATGCCTCGCTGGATGACGGTGACGGCCATGCGATAGCCGAAACAGAGCAGCGTCACTATGCGTCCCCAGTTGACGTTGCCGTCGCGGAACAGCCTGCCACGTCGACAACACAACGGCTCAGCCTACGTTACCGACTACCGCTGCTCTTGCCAGTTACTGAAGCTTTTCTCGGATGGAAAAAATGTCTTGCTACCGAAAAAAAGTCGAAGACAAATGTGAAAGTTAAGTGGAAAAAAGTCCGAAATAAAAATAAACGTGTATACGTATGTATGTACGTATCTTTTACTTCACGCAGCTCGGCCCATAAAGCAAACAGACAGGCAAACGAACCGGCAGACAGACAAAAGCAAACTACATCTACAAACTAAAGCTAACTATATCTGTGCACTGTTGCACATTTTGATTATGAAACTGACTAATTAATAAAACAATCTGCACACTGAAAAATTACTGAGCTGAACGTTCGACTTACAGCCTGCTCAACTTTCTGTCACCGTTCAGTACTGGTATTTAAAGCCAAGTCAAGCAGTTACATCAAACGTAAAAACAATGTTGGCTGTAATCATTTTCCAAAACTATCGACAGTACTAAAAGTGCAACACAGATGCAGTCGGCTAGTTGTGATTTAACAGCACTTTAGTCAAAATCAGCTATACAGTAACATTTAGAAAATAAGTCTGGTTAAAAGATCAACATTAGCGATAGTTGAAAAATGTAATTCTCTGAAATACGAATAAAGTGACAAAAAACTACAGTAAGAAAAGATGGTACGATAAAAAGCAAAGGAAAAAAGTGTGGCATACTTGCGAGCAACGCCAGCAAAGGCCTCATAAGCCGTCTCGGGAGTTAGTTGAAGCATTCGGATCATCTGATTAAACTCCGGAGCGTACCGGTTGTTGATGTCATCACCAACAATGGCCAACTGACGACCGATCTGAGCTGCAGATCTAATAACGAACAATTTGTGACCATCACACAACACAAACACTTTAACCATCAAGTGATCGAGTAAGTAGAGATTAACGTCCGACCCGACACAACTTAGGTCATTTCACAGGCGGCTGTGAGGCAAGAGTGATGGATGAACTGAGGCCTATCAGCACTTTCAGCATAATGAGGCAATATAAAAAAAAGAAATTAAGAAACTGAAGGGTTGATAACAGTGAAATACTTTTTTAAATATTACATTTTTGGAGAATATAACAGTGACAGTGTGCAACAGTTGAGAGGTTGAGTTAGTAGAGTTTAACGCCCCACCCGAACAATATAGGTCATTGAGAGGTAGAGTTAAATATTATTTCACATTTCGCTCAAATGCAATTGCTGAAATACAATCAGAAGCCATGGGCGAAAACTAAACTGAAACAAAACTACTGTGTAGTTAGAGCTGGCTTTAATACCTATCACCTCAACCTAATTTTGATATTTTAAAGTCATACACATAGTACATGACAGCCTAAAAGTTAAATTAAGAACAAAATCAGCAAGGAAGAAGCTGAAAGCAAACAGACCAGAAAAAGAACGTCAAAACAATAGAACCGTTTAAGATCATTTTCCACAAACAATGAAATAAATACATTACAGTTTGTACACAAGACAAATATGATCTCACAAACTGACAATTAGTTAGGATTCAACTCCACTTTTAGCAAAACACTGTGAAGTAACAAACTGTACACTATAGTTAAGCAGAAAATAGACTTGATGTGACAGAGAAAAAAAACATAACAATATGATACATAACAAAACCGAACAAAAGCTACCCGGATGCATTTGCCGATTACGGCATTTGTCAGGAACTAAGGTGGGCTAATTTTGCCAATCCCAAGCTAACAAACTGACAGCAGCTGTACAAAGTTAATGAGTTAGCAATTCTTGGAAGTGCAAGAAGAATCTGAAGTGACGTTGCTTGTCGCTTACGAGTACGGCTGGTCGGCAAACGCAGTTAGCTCCGGCATATCACTGTTGTCTGGACTGTCCCCAGCACCGCGGTTACTATGCATCGTAGTCATGTGGTAGACAAAATTCCTAAACACTCCATCGGTCTGTTCGCCGACGTTGTCCTCCGTGTCTGGAGTCAGCGCTTCCGAGCGAGCGTCTTCCTTCAACACCATCCGCGGAGTTTTCGGAGGTGTGAAAGGATCTCCGGGATCGTTTGGTCCAGGACACGCCATTGCCAGCAACAAGCACAAACTACTCTGAAGACCACAGAAAGAATAACTGTATAATACTCAGCTAGAACTACACCTCCTGCGTTCACAATGAAAACCACACAATTTGCAGATAAATCAGTTAATCGATCAACGAAAATTTGCATAGCACCTTCTACCGGGCATAGACAGCAATTGTTTCAACTCTCAACTTACAATGGTGATATTTTGGTAAATATTTGCTTTAATGTCCTTTACTTACACCACACATTCAGTACCGTGCAATGAACAACCTGGAATTAACCACTGTTAAAACTGACTAAGCGCAAGTTGGTGTGTCTCTAATGGTCTGCATTTCTCAGCCTTGGATGGAGTGTGCCACCCATTGCATATAAGCTGTGTTCTCTAAACAACCTGCCAAAATTGCCTTAAAACTTAAAACCGCTCCAGAAAAAAACTCAGTTTCGGTTCTTCGCGGTTCTGACAAAAAAACGAGGTTTACGGTTTCAGTTCGGTAACCATCACAGCACTATCAAATATGTAGCATTGAAATATAGGAACTATCAACAAAACTACTGCTTGTTGCGGTTAAGATGCTATTGTAATCAGTAATCAATACTTGCAATGGTTGGCCCACAACCTATCTAATCTGTTTTAAATATATTAACATTATTTGCACTGACCACAGTAACGTTTACTTGCACAAAAAATTTAGGGTCCAATAAGAACAGGAGCAGAGCTCGACAGTATGTTTTGTGAAAACATACAATTTAAAAATACAAGATTCAATGGGGAAATTTGAACCCCCTAGCCCCACTTTATTAATGTATAAACCTTTATGAATGACTGCTGAATCCGAAAACTGGACGACCACACAGCTCTGGGTATTTCTCGGGAGCTATATGACATCAATGCCTTGTTTACGTTACGGCCACAAAAAACGTAACTATTTCGACGAAAAAAGCGGCTTAAGTGTATTACTGAACCATTTCAAACGACTAGTTCTAGTTCTAGTTCTAGTTGTATCCCGGCAGAGAGCGGAGCTCATAACACCAGTGTGCCCCAGGGATTACGATCGAAGCGTAGACAGCCGGCTCTTGAAGATGTCAAGGGAGTCGGCCTCCGCGACAGCGGCAGGAAGACTGTTCCAGGTCGGAAGTGTTCGGTGAACCATCGAGTACTTGAGATGATCTGTGCGAGCTCGTTTCTGCTTGAACTTATGGCTGTGGGTGGCTCTTGTACGACTGTCAGCCCCTTCAAGACCAAGGTCTATTTCGTTTACTTGAGTTCTTGACTTTGCGTTTTGATGCTTTTTAAGGAAAAATAAGGCAGATCAAGCAGGGAGGTGAATAACTTTATAAGACCCGTCGAAATGTTCTCAAGCTCTGCAGAATGTTAATTTATCTGACCACTCCCGCAGATCATTTAAGCCAAACTGGAAAGATTTGTAGTCATCATCACATACGTGGATGTTATTTCCCGTCTGGCCCAGACGGACATTTAGCGCCATCATACGCTATCTCCCGTCTGGGCCCACGCGCGGCCGCTTCGAATTGTGTTCGCCGTCATGGCGGATATACGGG
>Ga0056116_1000594_pt1 | contig 12672 bp, 11 predicted proteins | sample WorMetOlspDAHAB2_FD_67352 | JGI IMG/M metagenome (GOLD analysis project Ga0056116, IMG submission 67352) | Marine gutless worms symbiont microbial communities from Max Planck institute for Marine Microbiology, Germany - Olavius sp. DAHAB.2 ...
TGGTACCAAAAAATTCCTGGTACAGTTAAGTACCATGCTGAAGTCATGGCCATCCCAAAGTCAATAAAAATGATCTAACAATTATAATAATCATAAAAAGGCTAAGTTAAAACTTTCAAAAAAACTTATAGGAACGCAACAAGATCAACACACTTGGACGGCTTAGATGAAATTTAATCTTAAAATGGGTTAGAACACAAATAATCCTATTAATTAAGACTCTTTCATCAGTATTACCACCAGGTAGTACCATGCAAATCAGCGACATCACTGGTACCATGGTACCAAAAAGTACCGAGGCTTCCGCAGCACCAGTACTGTGGAAATTTGGTGCTGTCAGTACTACCCATCCCTACTAGGACCCGCATCGCAGTCTACGGTCGATACGAGGCTGATATCGATGTTCAGTAGTCGGCGAATTGTGTTGCTCATACGAACAAACTCTATCCGAGTCATGTTGCCAGTCGCTGTGGTCGGCTTTTTTGTATCATCATCCACAGACGCCGACAGTCGCTGCTCGGAGGGCACTTTCTGGCCGATTTCGTGAACGACAACTTCGTCAGCATAGGTCGACATGAACGACTCTCGGTTCGTGCCGACCCGGTGCAGCACGTCTCGCAGCAGAAGAAAATTCTCCGATCTACCCACACAGTCGCAAAATACCAGTTAACGACACCAGCGTTGCCACTTCCCCACCATGAAAGAATGCTCCCCCTCCCCGACTTTTCCCGGCCCACTTTCGGCATCGAAATAAAGGAAATGATCAAAACTTCTTCACATGAACTACACTTGCAGCTGTAATTCTCCCAAGCATGAAAAATAATCAAATTAATGATTGCCAAGAAAATGCTGATTTTTCCTCACAAGAAGAATCCCACGACTTTTCCGACCTTTCTCTTTCTCCCGGACATATTCTGGACCGTTTCTGATGACGTATCCAGGTTATCACTACTTTTTTCCAAGAAAAATTGGCGACCCTGATGTAACCTGAACAACCTCGCATTAAGATCCTGTGTATAAACCAGCCTGTGTATAAACACAGTCCCATCCATTTCCACCAAAAAACAATAAAGGCTCCTAATGCCGACACAATCCAACACACGATCTTCACCTTATGTTACTCTGATAAACCCATCATCATCACTCAAAGTCACTCATCGATCCTTCCGACATGCTTCACCTCATCTCTGGAACCAGCTTCCTACATCACTCAGAATTGCTCATCCCCTTCTCAGCGACCTTCATTTGAACATGTCGGTCTAACTTGCCACACACTGTTATTACCTTCCATAACTTTTCCACTGTTTCACTCTGAGCTCATAACCTACCTTTTTGAGAAAATCTTATCCTCCACCTTAGTCTGTTTCTGTCTGTCGGACTGATCTCATGGCTCCAGACCGTTCACCGAACTTATTTGCTCATTGGTTTTACGTTTTAGTTCTATTTTTTCTGTTTTAGTTATTCCTAAGTGCGGCAGACTAAGTTGGCCAGCTCTCTGGTCAACTTTTGGGCGCACTGCAAAATAGTTTGATTGATTGACTGATTGAATCCAACTGTGGCATACATACTGTCTCATTTTGTCAAGCTGCAGGAAGTATATCGGAAGAAACGGCAGTTGGGAACCCTCGAACACTATCTGTTGACTCGATTCATCATCGCAGTCTGAAGGCAGATCAGCAAGAACATCGTAGGCATCTGCTGTCGACAAAGCTAAGAAACACAGGCACAGATACATAAAACAAACTGGACAAAAACTGCTCACTGCTCGTGCATACCCTTCAGCCTTGTGCTGACACATACGCACACAGTGTTGTGTAATTATGGGATGAGAATTGGGCCTACTAAAGGCTTCAGCTGGTGGTGGCCGAGTGATTAAGTGATCCCCGACAGCCAACAACAACATCAAAAAGCATAAAGTATGTAAACAGAAAACAAGAGTTACATTTGCGATTCGTCAACAACACAATTAGTTTTAATTTTTTAAATTATTTTTATTTTCATAACTGTACACAAGCATCAGCAAGTGCAGCTAACATGAAACAAGAACAGATGATTAAGGTTTAATGGCACTTTCAGGACTAATAGGCTATATTGTGCCTTTAAAAGTATGTTGTAGTTAAAAAAGTGAAATTAATGAGAAAGTTCACAATGCTACATGTTGGCAATACATACAATAAACCATTACAATAAATAATTTCAATCTGGTCTTTGTAGGGGAAAACCTTCGACACAAAAGATATCATGAGAGTAAGTCTTCCTAGTCAATCACTTGGCTAACATACTAACAAACAAAACCAAACGACACAGAAAAATACACGACTCAGTACCACTCAATAAACCTAAACAACTAAACACAATAAACACAAGATAACCCTGATCATACTCATACGACCCTTGGTCAGGAAACCAGGTGGCCCCTTTTGGGGAAACAAAAACAGATGCAGTGAATATGACAGCAATAAATTTGATACGTTAAAAATATTTTTTGCTGTTAGACAGAATGTCATTAGTTATATCTTTCGAACAGGTTGGCAAACAGCTGCAAAACAAAACCAATACATACGATGCCACGATGGCAGGAAGTTCCATTCTAAATCAGCACCAATATCTGGCTGACTGCCATTCAAGTCGATGCTGTGTGCTGCAAATAAAACGAAAATACACTTCAAATTATGATGCAGAAAAGACATATTATGAACTTAAAAGCCGTCATTACTTTGTGGAGATAGTAACTCATCATGCAAATTTGTCTTTCGGAGAATAAAGCTTCCTACCAATTTTATGTCAGTAACCGTTACACCACACCTCAAAAAGGTGCACTGTCTCAAAGATCAACTTGCAACTGCAATCAACATAAACTTTACATCTAAAAACTCAGAACTGCTAGACATTTGTTTTGATAAATTTGGCACGCTGGCTACACTGAAATGTGTTGCTGAAAAATGAACAACAGGCTGATGAGCTGAGGTTGTGAAATTTCCAGTCAATTTATCATCACACAAAGTTTCATCGGAAGTTTTCCCCAACTCTACATACAATGTACACGTTCACTCCCATATCAGCAGTTTCCAGTCAAATCATTCATTGTTCATTGGCCGTATTTCAAACAGTTTGTTTAGGAGATAAATAATGCATATTTCTTACATCCAATGGCACTAATAACACCATCATCATCATCATCATCATCATCATCATCATCATCATCATCATCAATCATCATCATCAATCATCATCATCATTGTCAATGAGGGCTAGACAAAGACGTTGGCTTTTGTACAACTGCCTTCCGCAGAACATGATTCTGTGCACGTCTACTTGCTGACATCAGATCCATGTCGACAGCTTGCAAGCCTTGCTAACAATTCAGTTTAGATCAGCCAGGTCTCCGTCTCCCGTATTCTGGTATCCCGTGACACTCGCTAAAGAGCACGGCAGTGGTCTTGCAGCAGAGTAGCATGACAAACATAACCAAAGTACCTTAGCCCGGTCACAACAATGCAATCATATCCAGCTTACAGGCCTGACAAAAAAGTAATGTTTTACAGTCTATGGTGAAACTGTCCCAGTGTTATGGCCGGATTGTGGAACAACGCAGGAAGCAAGTTCCAACTAACTGGTAGGTCCACAGACATTCACTGCTATCTCAGCTACAGAAACAGCAGTGAACACATATAGCATCAACTCTCACCCACTGCACTGGCGAGTACAGCCACAGGCATTTGCCTCTTTGTGGAGTGGCTAGGAAAGTAACCACAGGTCTGGCGTCACAGTTGCCATGCTAGAGAGAGCACCTCCCCCCTCCTACGATCCTATAACAGCACAGTCATGACCATAACGGACCCCTTTGATGCGCACCCACAGTTGAACATGGCTTAAATCCATCCACGGATTGGATTGGGTGGGATGACTGTGACCCGGTTTTTTAATTAGTAATCACTGCAGCACAGTTAATGCTGTTGTTACAAATTATGATTTATGAACGTTTAACTATCCAACGACTGACCTCGTAGAAATGTCCGCATGTCGTGCGAGCACGCAAGACTTTCGACGGTTTTCCCCGAGTAAGTGGTGAGGTTGATATCGGCGCCAGCCGCCAGCAGCAACCGCACTATCTCAATACAATCAGCGTCGACGGCATCGTGAAGTGGCCTACACACAGTAACATCAAACATAAATTCACCAGACAGGGTCCTCATTATTCATGTGGTCAAACACTGTCCACCAGATTGATATTTTAAATGTAATTTTCAAAGCACAAGAAATACAACAGGGCATGCGGCAGAAAAGTATCTCACAAGAACTGTTTCTACTTACTCAGAAAACTGTTTCAGCTTTCTCAGAAATCACTCGGAATTTCCAATCAAAATTTTACCAACATATTTAGTCATCCTATGCACACATAATGATACTATACTATTACTATCAATAACTTAGCTTACTGTGCTAACCTGTGGAGAAGAAACGTTGTTCTGAAGGGCATTTGTGATCTATTGATGGTGAAGTTACAAATGCAGTTCCACTCGTATACCATTGTTTCAGCAGCAGCATCAAAATTATTAATGGCATTGATTTTCTTAAAAATAATTAATTCAATAACGTGTTAACACGCTAATTAACGTGATAATTTGAAAGCTATGTAAATACGTGGTAATAAAGGTTCATTTCTGCAACACCAGTTCACACAATTAGCAAATTATGGCCAAGAGACAGAACAATAGTACAATATGTTGTAACAGAGCATAATACTGACCGTGTCCCATCGAGTCTTGACGCTGCATTAACGTCTGCGCCGTATTCTATAAGACACCGTGAGATGCTGACGTGACTGCTGATACAGCTGCCATGCAATGGAGTGTAACCCGCATTGTCTCGACTGTTCATGCTCACATAACCAGTCCGACAGCACCACCGAACAATGTCCTGTACATACAATAAATAATTATAGTTAATAGTATATTAATAATAATAATAATCTAATTTATACAGCACCATTTTTTGCATATCTATAATCATTATCATCAAAAACAATTTGAAAAAAGGGCCTATCACAATAAGAAACGAGCGTTACATAAAACATGGAAAACTTAAAACTAATAAAAACAAAAATAAAATTTAATAACAGGCAAATGAAATCAAAAATTAATAAAAAAGTAGATTCAAAAAACATAAAAAGGTGGCACCAGTGACACACAGCTTACCCTGTGATCACAGAAAAGTCATATATGAGGTGCCGGCGGCTAATTGACAAGACAGCATGCTTGCTCAGAAACCACGAGCTGAGGCCTTCAGTAGACCCAATTCACAAAGCCAGGAAAACACTGTCTTTTTACCACACAGATGTGCATATGAATCAACATTTTTATTCATGCCTTTCTGTTGTATACATAACTGTCAGAAACATTTAAATAGACTTGTTTTACTGACTATATTATAGTATCACATAAGAATTCTTTGCAACGAAAGCACAAAAGTACCTCGTAGCCGAGTCGTGCTGCCTTGTGTAGCACCGTCTCGCCCGTCGCATGACACACTATCAACTTCTTAACTTCCGGTGGAATGTTGCCCCGAAACGCCTGTCAAAACGTGACATAAAAAAATTCACACACAATACACAAATGCATATTTTCGGTGAACTTAAAAGTTTAGATTCACAACAAAGTGATGCAATTACACGACTATTCTCTCTCAATCACCAAAGCGAGAACGATTCACTGGTACCAGCAGACCAGTAATGTAATTGTTTATGCTGCAGACAGATTTTGTTTATAAAGAGAGTTTGGTGTAAAGACAGGAAGCACAGGTCACCTTATACTGTACAGTTCCACGCAAGCATCACAAAAGTGTCATGGGTCCCAAGGGTCATCGTACCAACCTAAATGGTTGTCATGAAAACAGCTGCTATTACCATTACGTTATTGATTTATAATATTACACTGCTGATTAAATGTAAAGATGCCATATCCCGTTACAGGACAATACAAGTAACATTCCCCCTCTTTTGAGCCTGCACGGCCAGTGTGACGCCAGACCTACGGCTACCTTCCGTCACAGAGCATAGCTACCCACTGGCCGGTACAAGTTATACTGTATTGTGACAGAGGCAGATGCGCATGAGTGGCATGTCCACGGTGAGAGTTGAACCCGCAACCTGACGATCACAAGTCCAAAGCTGTAACCACTAGATTACACAGCCCACCGCACGTGGTTGCTGTTGCCACTGCATTACTCTAAACATGTGAAAATTCTATATTTAACGTGTTACAAAACCCCCAAAGACTTCAATCATCAATGACATGAAAATATCCGTACTCTCTCAAACAGCAAAGAAAGAAACATTGTCCGGTACCAGCCCACCATGTGGTACGCCACGTAAGGAGCTATTGCTGTTGTTGCCATCGTGCCATACATACTACGTTAGTCACAGACTCAAAAAAAACTCTATGTTTAATGTGCAATAAAACTTAACAAACATCAATCGACATAACTACACTTTTTGAGTCAGCTGTAAGATACTGACATCAGAAAACGAGGCTGGAGACGACTTCGGTGTCGATCCCATTCCAGCGAATGTCGTGTCCACCGTAAGCTCGGCAATCGGCAAACCACAGCTAACGGTCACCTTCTCTCCACCACGTTCGACATCGCTCCACTCCTCGTCTGCATCATCGACGGCTTTCTGGCTGATGCGCCGAAGGTTCGGGCGACTCATGTTCTTCTCTCGACATCGTCTCACGTGAGCCTTCAGTCGATTGCGAGCCCACCAGTTACGGCCCGCAGTCCTGTGCGTCTCCGGGCTGGACAGTTGGCTGTCTGGAACACGGTCACTCTCAGAGGATTGGCATCTAGATGGGGACGTTTTGTTCGATTTGAAGCGGAAATTTCGGGAAGGTAATTGGCTGCTGCGGCCGATGTAACCTAATGCATACATCAAACACACGATAACAGTTCTGCAAGCACTGGTGCTATAATTCGGTTTCCTTGCTTCCTCAATCAAACAGCGACAAAAACAATTACAACATTGTCACAAATACATCACAGACATACGTCAAAAACTCATTTACTGATTCGGCTATTATTTCTATTATTGTAATTAAACTGTACAACATTCTTATAGCCTTATTTTGACATTCAGAGAACTCAGAATATTAGCATGTGTTACAATTAGTAGAGAAGTACAAGACAACAAATACTAATAATAAATAATAACTGTTACACTTAAAATTATAAACGAGACACAAAATCTGGAGCAATATGAATACATCAGATACATGTAGGCTATATGTGGTAATGACATGCTAGCTATTTGATCACTTACCAACTGTCTGTTTACTCTTCTTCTTTGGCTTATGTCGAGCATCTTTCATTGCAGCCTTCATCTCCATCTTTGTGATGCACATTAACGCCATCTATATGCAACAGTGCATCGACCTTTCTTCGTCAGATAATGTACTTCACAGAGGATTGCAATATATTACTGCACTGGATTCAAGAGTCCACTAAAGGTGTTGAACAATTAACAATTTCATTTCTTCTGTAACTTACGTCAATAACTAGCCATGAATTAAACTGTTACCAACAAAGTTTTAAAATGACACTTGGAGATCAAAGGCTAAAACAGAGAATCGAGCCGTGTTAATGTCGACAACATATTTACTATGAACACGTTTAGCAAAAAGTGACTCCTCACAAAATCCAAACCCTTAACGACTGCGACAAATCTTAGCACAAAAAGATTATGTTCATGAGTAAGACATAAACTGACAGTCGTGTAACGCAGCATCTATGAAAATAATTGAGATTAATGCCCAAAGATCTAACTTTTATCAATATTTCTTCTACAAAAACCAGTTGCCAGATTTTAACACATAATGATGCAAGATATGTATAATCTCACAGGATACTGTTATGTTGTTCCCAGACATTAAACATGTTCTTGTTATAACAACAAAAAGCATATTTAACTCCAAAGCCTGGGACACTGACAGAATGACATTCAGTGACATACACTAACCCGTAGAGCACGCTGTTCTCGGCTAAGAAGGCTGGAATCCTCAAAGAGGTCCTCAGTCTTGGAATATTTCACGTTCTTCTCGGCGATGTAGCCTTCCGAGCTTTCGAGCTGCTTCAGAATCGAACGCTGGGCTTTTGTCTGCACGTCGGACGCATTGAATTTTCCGTTGCTCTCACTGTCTCTCACATTCCCGTCGCGGTGCTCCTCTGTCCGTAGGACGCGTCCACCTATCGGCTGGTCAGTTTCTGACAAAATACAACTTTGAACACTTTTCTCCGACCTGCTGCACAACGGTGAACAACTACCTACCACAGAACGTCTCAATTGTCTTGGCTTACGATCGGAACAATTCTCCTGTGGCTTTGAAGAACGAGACTTCATTCCAGTACCCCGCAGTGTACGGCCGAGCCGCTGTGAACTACCTATGCTGCTAATTTCGGATGTCTTGGTACAGACATCACCCGAGTGCTCAGACTCAGTTTCCGATTTCGCGGAAGTCGATGCAGCTAAACTGTCGCCACTTCCCGCAAGTTGGATGCGTAATGTTCTTCTACGGGTATTTTTCCGCAGACTATACGTATCACCGTCATCATCTGGTTCCGTTTTCGGTTCTATTGGACAATGTAATTCGCTGCTGCCAACGGCTTCTGTCTTGATGGAGAAAGGAACACCGAATGTAGACTTACTGGATGAACCTTCTGAGCCCACACTTACACAATTCACACTGCGGCCAGATAACGTCACATCACGACTTCTAACACTTCTGTTGTTTGTTTCGTTACAGATGCCGACAATTTCGTCAAAACTGTCAAAGTAGCTCGCAGACATCTCTGGTGAATTACCTTTCTTGCGATGTCGGCAGACCAGTCTCCTGTGAATACGCGGTTTGCTATCCGAAACAGCCAAGGCTTCTGTCGATTCAGACTTCACCTCAGCCAAGGAATTTGACTGAGCAGCTCTACTTGGTGGACTAAAACGTAAGACCTTTGGCGGACTACTGCGCAACAAAGAACTGTAAGTGCTCCCTACTACAGCTTTTCCTACCTCATCCTGCTGATGGTTGTCTTGCTTTCTAACCTTCTTTGCGACAGAACCAAATTTATTATTTGCCTCTTTTGCAACATCACATTTGCTTAGACTATCGTCAAAACCACTCTTTCCGCCACCTGAGCAAGGTATCTGTCGAATAGCAGCAGACGTCTTCAATGCAGAAGAAAGCTGGACTGGTAACCGAAGTTCGTGCGAAGGGCTGGGTGACCCACACTTGTCTAGCAGAGCAGTGTCAACATCGAAAGCTCCGCCTGTGGCGCCGTAAGTTTTTCGCGAGTGAAACTTGTAGTACTTTGTCCGCGAAATGAAGTCGCGACAGTCCACCGTTTCGCTCTGTGACAACAGGTTGCGGTCAAATGCCATGGCTGCAAAGCACGGCCGACGGACGTCATCCAAAAGCGTCCGACTGCAGATGCCGACGACTTCAAACGCTGTCTGCTTGACGGCCGAGTCCTCGGCATGCCATAAGTCTTTTTCGGAGTCGGTTTTTACGGGAAAGCAGTTGTCACTCCACTCCATGTGTGTGGACGACAACTCATGCCCCGACTCGTACCCATCGGTCATCGATCCCTGATCCGGACTGCTTTCAGCTGATGGCAAAATACCTTTACTGGAATACGCCATGGCAGGAGACTGGTCTGGAGAAACCGTGCGCTGCGAAGAATGTTTCTGTGAAGAGTGGGTGGGGCCGTTTGGGCTCAGAATTGGCATTGGGGGACTAACATCAATCGATAAGGTGGCAACTGATACTGGAGTGTGTGCACAGCTGTAGCTACTGTTTGATGTTGACACCGGAAAAGCTGAGGCAGACTCGGAATGCGGCAGTATTTCAGCTGAACGCGAGGATGCCATGGCACAAGCAGTTTGACAGCTATCGCCGGAAAGTAGCGTGTCACCAGACACTTTTCTCGGAGATTCTCCACTGTTCTGAGACGGTACAATTACAGGCGCTGTGCTTTCGGAGGCGGATGTGACAACGCGGCTTGGGTTCACCTGCGCTACTGGCCACACACGTCCCTTTCGGTCCGAATCGAAAACCGATGGAGTTATTGACCGGTAGTGTGGACCCGCATGGACGGAATGAGTTGAAAGCAAAGTCGTCGAATAAAAACCGTCACCAAGTTTCGGCTCATTTGACGCAGTCGGAAGCTTGGTGTCGGACACACTGCGACCGACGGAATGTGCAGACCTGACCTGCCCCGAGTGACCTACAGTTGTCCTCGGTGCCGCCGTAATGACACAGGTCTTTCTCGCGGTTTGCTTAGCACACGTCTGCTGCAGCTGCACCGGAGAGACCTTCTGCACCAGAGCAGACGTCAGTGGCACTGAGCTGCCCGTAGTCAGCACCCCAGAAGAAAACCGATGGTGAGCCAACGTTCTCTGCGCATTCTTCTGCAGTTTTGGCTCAGACGCTGACGAAACACACGTCAGCATGATATGGTGCATCTCCGAACCACGAAAAACCGGCTTCATGTCTTGATCACCGTGCATCATCACAGTCTTGCGGGAAAGATCCAGAGGGCTTTCGAGTTTCCTACTGCCCATCTCCTGAAGCTTCTTCGACAAGTCCAGTGGGCTTTCCACACTGGTACGCTGAAAACAGAAGCAAGTAAGTAAATTGAGTAAACAGTAAATTTATATAGCGCATAATCATATAATATCTCTATTGTGCTCAGTATGTTGTGCCTAATAGTGTGCAAACAAGAAAGTCTTTAGCTTATGCCTAAAACTGTAAAGTTCAAGAGCCGGATCATGTGGATAACCTGCAAAGTCACATAGTATATTGGATCACATCCGAACAAACACTTTCAGTTTATACAGAATTCTCCTTCTTTGTATTCTTCTAGCCATTTAATATGTTTATTATTAGATTATTTTTGGATAAAATGCAGCAAAACACTTGTCACTGAGCAACACACTGACACACAAAACAGAAAAAACCTTGACCTGAGACATAGTTAAAACACAGTAGACATAATATCTGAAACACGACTGAAATGTCTGCAGCATGCCAACCAGAGCGGCAATATAATGCCAAAAATTACCGAACTGCAGACGTGTAACTCGGGCAAACGTTAACAGTTATTACAACAGTTATTAGCAACAATTATTACAAACCACAGTGGCATGGCCATTCACGCGGACTTTCTGCGACTCCGAAGTCGTTTGTGGCGGTTCTAACTTCAGCGTTTTCTGCAATCTCGAGAACAGTGGGCTGCCACTAAAACAACATGGTACGTCACAGTAGAAAACTAAAATAATAACTTTTTTGCACACCAACAGTGACTGCTAACCCCCTCTTTTTAGAGAACTACCTCTTAATCTCTGACCTTCCACACATACCCAATGTTCACACAGCATTCTGTTAGAAAGTTTTCCACGTAGAACTAAAAAGTAAGTAAGTACATATGAAAGAAAGAAAAGCAATTAAAGTGTCCAATAATGATAAAGTCACTTCACAGGCACATATCACAGGCGTAATTGATATGCGAGTTAACCTCTATCAACTGTATGCTTTAATATGATCTCCTTTCATTTTCAATGTGTAGGATAAAGGGAATATCAGCAATTTTCTAAAATCACTATCTGCATACTGTTTGCTGCAGTTTCACTGTAATCATTACTTTTAGCAGTAGATCACGTAATAATAATCCATAATTCTTTATGGTCCACAACACGGGAACCTTAAAATTACTTGTGCTCCTGATACATCACATCATTCATATGTGCAAACTTGCATGTATCTTGTCTTTGGTACACATGAATAACGCATTCTATCTGTCTCTATCTGTTACTATTGCGTTTACGTCTGTAGTTTTGCCTTGCTGCAAACAAAGACTACTATTAGCAGCCATCAAAATGATAGCTAACTATTGAAGTTGAACCGATCAGTCAGCGGACCCAAAGGCGTTAAAACGCAAATGCATTCGCCAGGGCGGCGCCACTATATCACACGGGCGCCCGCTGTTTGAACATGAATTTAATCAACCACAACATCAACAGTGCAAATGATTATGTGCAGCTCAACAGTTGTGGCTGCTGTATAGTTATAGGCTAGCTAAACCAGCACTTAAAACTATCCAGTAGACAAAATGAGAAAGCAGAGTGGAACAAGAACATGAGAACATATAAACACAAAGCACAAAGCACACGCAATGCGCAATTGACATACTATTCAGTAATTAAAAATCTACTGAAATCAATATTATTTAGAGACAACGAAAACAATGAAGAAAACGAAAGTCATCACTGTTCAGTGGAAGACTATTCCATATATTTACAACACGACATGCAAAGAAATGTTTCCTAACATTGATGCAGCTATGATTTACGTACAATTTATATGGATGACCACGAGTAGAATATGTGTTGAACGTGAAGAAATTGCTAAATTCTAGTCTCATAATATTAAACATAATTTTATAGCACATAACAAGGTCCTTGTGGAGTCGTCTAAGTTCCAAGGTAGTTAGGTTGAGTTTACTTCTGCATTCGGCATAACTGAGATTTCTGAATCCAGGTAAGCGCTTTGTAAACCTCCTTTGCACTTTCTCAACAGCAGTAACATCACATTTAAGCGAAGGGGACCAGATAACAGTGTTATATTCAAG
>Ga0056116_1000595_pt1 | contig 12672 bp, 6 predicted proteins | sample WorMetOlspDAHAB2_FD_67352 | JGI IMG/M metagenome (GOLD analysis project Ga0056116, IMG submission 67352) | Marine gutless worms symbiont microbial communities from Max Planck institute for Marine Microbiology, Germany - Olavius sp. DAHAB.2 ...
CTCGTGTAGGACTCGTGGCACACACTGCGATATTCCAGAACTCGTGCTGTTTATTACATGGCAACGTTAGTCGTTAGTTTCTGTGTCGCACCTGTAAAAGAATTGTGCACCTTCCGGGTCATTCGTGCAGGTGTCACCCAGCACGTCTCTTTTGTCCACGGTATATGATCACTCGGCATTTGTTAACGTGTGGCTTATCTCCGCAAAACGCTTCGATTCTTTACAAATTTCCGCTGATTCGTGCGAGTTTTTTTCACGTTTGAAAAAAATTTTCGAAACGAAACTTCAACGAATCTTTTCGTCGACGTCGACTGACGGACTGCTTCTGGACGGCTGCAGGGACTTCCTGCAGATTTTGTGTTCACATAGTTGTACTTTTCGGTCACCTTTTAATACGTTTTTTTCTGTTAATTTCTGGATTGAAATACAGTAAGTGTGCGGCAAGTTTTCGAACGTGTGTGACACAGTTTTTTTCGCATTATCTCGTGCAAAAAAAACCACGTGACTTGGTCACACAGTTACCGGTGAACTCCGTTCTGGCCAGAACTCTGTACATTTAACATCGACAACGTCCGTAGTGTTGCTTATCTCGACGAAATCAGAAGGAACAAACGCTTTCGAGATAATTTCATCCGCCGTCATTCTATCGTCATTGCTTTTACTTACATGGGTACAAATGATCATCGTACCACCAAAACTCTGCTTCGTTTAGCTTATCACCATTTTCACCTATATGAACGTTGTTATAGAGAAATTGCTTCATGTAAAGATATTGCAGCAATGTCAGATGCTGGAGTTAGGCCTGCACGTGGGGAGCAACGTCAGTTTCAACCGTTTCCACGTACTTTCATTATCTGCAATTTGTTGTTTTCATATTTATTTGCTGACAATCACTGCTTATATGCTTCAGTATGCGCACTCTCGGATTTTCTGTCAGATTTTCTGTATCATTGTTTAAATTCAAGATCAATCTACCTTAAGGTCTATTATCTAAACGTTTTGTTGGTTACTACATCGCCCGAATCATGTTGAATATGCCTGTGACGTTACGACCTTTCACAGTAGAACAGGCCTCTATAGAAGAACTAGTTATGACACTTGTTACCGACAGACTTGAAACACCAACTGAACTAAATTGTGATACGATAGAACTCTGTAATAAATAGGTATTAGGTAGAAGTCAGTTAGTATAACCAGTTCATTGACGTTGCATCTACCAGAGTCTCCAAATAAAAAAATTTGCGTTTAAATACTACAAATTGCGGTCATGGCAAATGGAGTATGCCTACAAACAACATACCAGTAGCCTACTGTTGATAGTATTTTTGTGTATCAATATGACGTTGGTCCCTCGCTCACAAAGAGCAGAAGAGTAGACTGTTTTGAGATCATACCGCTGGTCGTTTCATACGCACGAATAGTGTGCAGTAACAAGTTTCAAGCAGTTGTGATCGATTGTACTAAGCTGCATCTGTTGCTGTTGTTTCGTTGCAGAGCCACCAGAAAACGATCTCGGCCAGGTAGGCTGTTTTGCATGCTATTTTCATTTCGCTAGATTTAAAAGTAGTTTATCCACTGGTAATCTGAGTACAGTTCGTTACTTGCATTTTCTTCAGCTTTCGATATTTCTGTCGCGAATCCACTGTTAAGCCACTGACCTCATTTACATTAATGTGTCCTCTTCATAATGTGTTTTATTTTTTACGAGATTCGATGTTATAAACGCATGTAAACGTTGAAAACCTACATTCAGCATAAATTGATAGCGAACAAACATACACCTATACAACAAAACAAACACTAAAACAGATAATAATAATAATAAACATAATATTAATAATAGTAAATCACTGGCGAACCTAGAGAATCCACCTTTCTATTTCAGCAATGTCAATAGCTTTCCAAAGGGGGAAATGTGGTCGCCTTCCTCGACACGTTTGACTCCGATTAGACGCCGTTGCAGTCCTACTTCGCTTAGTGCAATGTTTAAAGCATGCGGCTTCGTGCCAGTGGGCAAAAAATAAAAATAATAATAGCAACAACAACAAGAATAACGATTATACATGTATTTGATGCGTACGAGGGACTTTTTTTGCATGTGACTAATGTATTTTATGTTTTTTCGAACTTTTGGAAATATTTCTGACTTCATGTTTATACTTCTGTACTTCGTGTACGATTGCATAATAAATAAATAAATACGATGAGACAAAGATGCGTATTTTGGTGTCCAGCAGACGTACGACTACACGGCAAGCATCAAGTCTGAGCCGTCAACGGTGAAGATAAGCAAGACATCGTCGCACAACAGTTGTCTGAAGCACTCGTCGAGCGCCGGTTCCCACTCGGAGCTGCTGACGTTTTCGCGCGACAGTCTCGGAAGTCCGAAGAGTTTCTACTCGTCGGGGGCCAGCGACTACTACTCGCGAGATGACGACGCCGCCAGCTCGGGCGTCGCCGACAAGCCGCCCGACGTGCCGGAAATCAACGAGGTGCGTACGCGGAGATGGGATGGTGGAGACATCGGGACCCCGCATTAACAAATGTTCGGGGAAAAAATTGAGTGGTGCCCATATACCCACAGGATCAGAACGAAAGGCTTTCAGTTCTTGTCATACAATTTCAATGTCAGTTTTTGTGCATACTTTCAGACTGGTTTGTTGAAGATATTTTATTGAGAAAATGAACGCTGTACAAACGCGGCACTTTCAAATACCTCAGACAAACGTCCGAAAAAAAGAAAGACAGAAGGACAGAGATGTTTCGAGATGTTTCCTTATTTTTACTAATAGGCAAACTTTGACGTCATAAAAATTGTTGGCGCACATCCGTGGGGGTCCCGAAAGTGTGGGGCCCCTGTTCGGGCGAACATGTTCGAACATTTCTTAACCCGGCCCTGCGTGCAGTGGCGACGTGGTCTTGCTGTTGATTGGGTTTTGGGAAAGCGAATAAGGGGTGGAGTTATGATTGACAGTGACTCCACGCGCAATGTCGCGTAAGTGCTGTATGTTGAGAAGAGTTGTTGATGTAGTGAACTCGGAAATGAGAGACGTTCTGCTGTGTACATAGTTGTGTAAATAAATGTACAATATTGCGTAACCATTGGGCTCGGCTTGTGACTTTTAATGAGTCTTCTGCTCAGCCTAATCACGACCACGCTACCAAAGACGGACCTAGTCTTTACAGCCGAATGGGCGGTCACAATGACAATGGAAACGTTAACGCATTAACTTTGTCTCCTATGAATTTCTGTGGATACGTAGGAAGGTAGGACACGTGACTATACACGTATATACTTTGTTGAATGCTTACTACTGCATGTTGTTTAGTAGTAGGCTTAGGGCAAGGATTAGATTTAGTGTCTCGTTAGTTAGTGGTTATGCACACGTATACTACTTGCCGTTGTCGTTGTCACTCTCCCGATTTCAGTTGCGAAAGTCCTATATATGTCGTGTCTGAGAGAGTAGGGTTTAACGTCCCACTTGACACAAAGGTCATTTCTGGGAGATTTTACAGGTTACATTACCAACTAACAGTGTCAAAGCACCGATGGACACAATGGTCTGTTGAGATATAAGGGATCAATCTCATGAAAATTGGCTCTGAAAAAGCCAAAGGAAAGAACACTAGTTTTTTTTAAATTGTGCAGTGCCATAAGTACGAAAAGTTGCAGAGGCACATGGAAGACAGAGCCATCAGATTGAGAGAGATCAGGGAAATCGAAACAATCATATCAACCGACCTGTTTCAATTTTTTGTTCAATTTTAATGGTTTTACAAATAGTTTTGAATCTTATTTCCGTACATAGGTATTATTTCTTTATTTTTTTTGTATTTCGCCTTTTTAAGCGCCTCCTCCCATGATCTGTAGGCCTATAGGAGGCGCTATAACATGCTCGCTAATTGGTTGGTTGGCTGGCTGGTTGATTGCTTGATTGATGTGTGGGTTGGCGATTGTAGGTGAATGTGGTGTTCGTGAAATATCCGGACGAGTGTTGCCCGAAAAGCTGTTCATCGAAGTGTCCGTCGTTGCTGAGCATGCTCGACGACACTCTAGTCGGCCGCGTTTTCTGGAAAATGCGCTGCTACACCTACGTGCTGGTTGAACACAACTACTTCGAAACGTTCATCATCTGTATGATCATCACCAGCAGTTTGGCGCTGGTGAGCTCTGCAGTAGTCGCGTGCACTTGCGAACAAGAAGGCAAAATTGATGCGTTTGCGAGGCGTTCATATCCCCGTGGGCTAACTCAGAACCTTCTCACTTTTAAACAGATTGCTCAAAAAGTTACGCATAGACCGCAAGGTGTGTCGCGATGGAACTTATCCACTTTTACCTTTGAGCTGACAGTGGTTAGACCCAATTAAGCTGGCATACAGTAAGCCAGCAGTCCCGGTAACAGGGCCGACTTCTACGCACAACTCGCGGTTTCTTCCACAGCGATGGCCGAAACCATCGCCAGTACTTATTGAACCTGCCAAAAGAGGGATGGCCAGGCTGAGTGGGCCTGGAAAATACCCGGAATGGTAGACCCGCCAAGGTGGTCACCAATCCCTGTACTAACCGGACTCGACGTTCGGCCAACGGCCTAACCACTATGACAGGCCAGCCGCCAAAATAAAGAACTTGCTAATAATTTTTTAGCCTAGCCACGCATATTCAGTCTGCCGTAATTGGGCTCATGCTCGTGTCAAGTGTTTATTTTTCACCATATATACTATCACCCGCATCTTCCTGCCTACTTAGCTGACGACATTCAACTAGCGACGGACACTGATCGCCGTCCGCTACGTTCAGCCGCCGTCAGGACACGTTTCGTTCGACGGGCGCACAACAGTTTCGGTTACCGAGGTTTCAGTGCCGCAGGCACGCGTGTGTGGAACAGCTTGCCACCGCACCTACGACACGTCGACAAGACATGAACTTCGCGCGTTTCCAGCATAAACTGAAAACATCTCTGTTTGGGAATTAGTCAACCACGGCGCATCATGACTGTTTGCTGTTCTACGCCATAGAAATACTCTTACTTGCTTACTTGCTTATCAGTGATGGAGAACAAAGATGATAGGAAATTAACGTGTGCAGGCGGTCGAAGATGTTCACATCGAACAGCGACCATGGCTGAAGATTGGTCTGCACTACGCCGATCGTACTTTCACTATAGTCTTCATTTGCGAGATGATCATCAAAATGATGGCGTACGGCTTCAAGAAGTATTTCACGGACGCATGGTGCTGGCTCGACTTTGTCATCGTTGTGGTGCGTTGTCGGTTTTGTGCTATTAGCCTACACACCAACACAGTGCCTGTTGACTATAACAATACGATTGTGTGCGATCTGCATATTAAATAAATAAATTAAGAACAGACATACATATCTACACCATATTTAAGCGCAGGTTTTATGCTGTATTTTGAACTTTTTATCGCATTATAAGCTTACTCATACATCATGTTGTTTTTAAATTGTATTTTAGTTTACATTTGTGTGATTACTTTTTATGTTTTGCATTCATTCCATCGACGACTGCTATAAAATCACTATAAAAAAACAAAAAGTTCACAATGCAAACAATGACCGTCCGAAAAACAATAATTGTGTATAAAAAATACTATGAAAATAATAATAATCCACCATTTGTCATGTTGTTAATTTCTTCGTATATAAGTTTAATTACTGTATACTTTTGTCTACCATACAGTTTGCTTTGGTGAATGAAATTCGTGCGTGAATGGCGTCGTCAGATATCAATCGTGAGTTGGAGTGCTGAAGGAATGGGAGCAGCAAACATAGGAGCGTTCCGAGCCTTGCGAACACTGCGTGCTTTGCGGCCGCTGAGAGCTGTGTCTCGGTGGGAAGGAATGAAGGTCTGGCGTGCAACTCGCACTAGTTTTTCTCTTCGATTTGATTGACTTCGATTTTTTTCTAAAGTTGTGTTTTGATTTCATGTTATGAAACATGTTCAAGACACATCTTTTCTCATGTTCCTACTTCACTGACTAACTGCTTCGCAGAGTATGAGCAGCGAACATTGTACGGCGCCCTTGTATTGACTCTAGCCATGTTACTGCGATTTATAAATTGTCGTTTTGTTATTATTATTATTATTATTCTGCATACAGCAGAGCCTCTTGCTTGTTGTCACTCGGTTGCTGTTCTGCGATTCAGAACGTCGGTTAGCTTTGTGTTTCTGTACCGTCTGTGATCACTTATAGCCCACTTTGTTTCAGCGTCGTTTGCACCACAGTGGAATTCGTGTGTCGGGACGGAACGGCGGGCATGAACGGAAGCGCTTAACAAAATGAAAACTATACGCCAAATAAAGTAAAGTGATAAAATAATTTGAAAAATAAAACCAATTTTAAGCAGGGAACGAAAAAGATTTATAGCTAAACAACTATTAAACTAATGCACAAACTGTCCGTTCTCGTCTACCGCTGATTACATAAGCTGGCACTGCAAAATCTCTGTGACGAACTTCGAAGTGTAGCCGACATCAGTTCAAGGCATCGACCGAGGACATCAATCATCAACGTCTGCACTGATTGTACCGTCAACGCGACTGTCCACTGGTGGCAATAGAGCGTTTCCTGTTGCTGCTTCGCACGTCTGGAACAGTCTACCACTTCACGTCGCCGCAGCGCCATCTCGACAGACTTTCGAAAAGAGATTGAAGACGATCTCGTTCGGCCGCAGCTTTCCGTGCTGATTTGTTGTTCTTCATAGCTGCGACTTATGTTTCCGACCTACATGTAGCAGCTTTCGGCCTAAACTCCTTATCCTTTCGCTAACTAACGCATTGACTATAACTGCAATTCACGAACAAAATTACTCTGCATGGACACTATTAAAGGAGGATAATTAAACAGTTAATACAAAATAGGGAATTGAGCGGATTAAAAAGACCTAATTCAGAATGTACTCACGTTGCGAACACTTTAGGAAGTCACTCACTTAATTGTTTGATTAGTGCCGTGTTGTCATTGCAGGTCGTGGTGAACGCACTGATTCAGGCGATACCGTCCATCTTCAACGTGCTGCTTGTCTGCCTTGTCTTCTGGCTCATCTTCAGCATCATGGGCGTCAACCTCTTCAGCGGCAAGTACGGACGCTGTCTCGACGCCTATGACGACGTGCTACCGCACTCGGTCGTCAACAACAAGTCGGAATGCGAGCTGATGGCCGCGTTCAACTACTCGTGGCACGTTCCCGACATCTCATTCAACAACGTGCTCATCGGATACCTCTCACTGCTGCAGATTGTACGTATTGGACTATCTTACGGTTTCTCGACTTAGCAAGCTGTGAATTCCATTCCTAAACCATCTACTAGACGGAGTTTTATGTCAAAATTTATTTGATTTCCGCGTTCTCTCTTTTTTTCTGGCTTCAAGCATGAGTTTGTCACATGCATTGACTTTACCCATGTCGCAGCTTCAAACACAGCAGCTGACGATATCACAAATTAGGTCACACATAGAATATTAACGCAAACTTATCACATTCTTCTGTTCATTTTATACTCGAAATTGATGACAAATGTAGCCGCACTGGCGGTTTTTATACGATTTGATGATGATTCTTGGTAGTGGCTAACTTTCTGGGTCACCCTGTATAAAACTTGAGGCTTTTGCAAAAACTTTAAGAGAGTTGTTAAGCGGAGTTACGTCACCGATTCAAGTTTGTATGTTGCGCGGTTTTATTATTTGATGCCTAATGTCTGCACTGCTGACTTGTTGGTTTTTCCCAACTGATTTTCGCTTTTAGTATCGGTTTTTAGTTTCCTGTGTGTATGGTTTTCTAAATAAAATAAAAATAAAATACCGACCGATGACATGATAGATTAGCCCGTCATAGATAAGCAAGTAAGTTATGGTCAAATCTATTTATCGCAAACAAAACCGAAGAGTCTTGCATGCCAAAAACCAAATCTGTTGATTTTGTTGCAACAGAGCCTCGAAAATTCGCAAATAAATTCGAAGATTATACAAATGTCGCCTAGCTTTTAACCCTATTTAAGATAATTATATGTAGGCCTGTCCTATACGAAGATAGGACGCGTATAGGCCGCTAAAGGCTATAAGTTTTAATTAGAATGTCTCGTGGTGATAAATAGGTATGAACTGTGCCTAACGGAAAGAGTTTAACATCCTGTCCGTTGTGCAGGCGACATTTAAAGGCTGGATGGACATTATGTATGACGCCATCGACAGCAGAGACGTAAGTATATTGTCTGTTGCTTCGATCAGCACAGCATTGGTCAGCTTTGATTAACTATATACTTGATCAGTATTGCTTATTTCGCAATGGACGCAGCAGCGCATAAAAGACAAATTTGTGAAAACAGCAGTGAAACAGACTACACAATCAAACAACAAAACTACATTAAGCCTACGAGAAAATAACTAGCAAACTTGTTACTACCTATGTTGATTTTATAGCGTAGTACGTTGAGATACGAGCAAGCAATTGCCTCCTTGTTTCGGGAGAGGTTGCCATTTGAAGGATCTCCCTTAGACCCCCAGTTGGATTTTGGGATAAGAAGAGAAGGGGAGGAGAAAGGGAAAGGACAAGCAAAGTCGTGAAGAGAATGAAATAGAGAGTTAGTTAGTTAACGAATGAGGCGTTAAGCCCGAATGGTGGAATAGAGAAGAGGGTAGTATGGGTATGTGAAGGGGGAGAAGGAAAAAAGGAAAGAATGAGGCGGGAAAGAGCGGGATTTGTGTACACGGCATCCTTGTTCTACTAATTTTGGCTTCAGCGCCTGATTCTGTTACATTGTAGTCGATTGTCTTTTTCTCCATGCTGTCCTGCAGTAGTCTCTGTTGGTAGCGTGGTCTAAGCCGGTGATCTTTCCCTGCCCTGCACCTTACTGCATGCTAGCTGGATGAATGACCACTTTGTGTGTAGGGCATCCGCTATCAGTCGGCCAACCAGGTCAACTCAGCCTACCAAACCTCCGGAGTCGGGAAATGAGTAGTTACCCTTGTAGTTAAGTGCTTTGGTTACGCTGGCAAACGGGAGGTGGCGTGGTAGAGGTGTGGTCTATCAACCGCGCGTTCACGCCATAGAGTGCTTCGGCCGCTATAGGTTGGAGTGTAGGCTTGCTGCTGGGTCAAGGCTTACGAACGGAGATGCGCGCCGCAACCTGAGTGAGCTGCGGCTGCTATACGTCTACTAGCCATAAGGTTGTCTTTTTTCGTATCGTGCACCGGCAACCGGCACCCGATCCCGGGGGATCGTGCACTGGCAGTCACTATGATTGGCTGGCATGGCACGGCACTGGGCTACAGACCCCCGCGCCTGCAGCTATCTATGAGTGGCAACTCAAAATGGCGTCGACATTTAAGCGATTAGTAATCTGGCCATCGGTTTTCCTGTTTTTTGGAACTAGAAGCTTAGATAAGGGTTAGGGTTAGGGTTCTGGTAGGGTTAGTGGTAGGGTTAGGTCAGGGTTAGAGTAGGGTTAGGGTTAGGTTTAGAGGTAGGTTTAGGTTGCGGCTTATTATTGATAGCTGGCTGCCGGTGCACGATCCCCGGGATCGGGCGCCGGTTGCCGGTGCAGGATACACGACCTTCTTTTTCCCCTTAATTTAAGTCTTGCGAACAAACTGGTTATCATGCGATCGCTGTGTGTCACAGTTGAATGAGCAGCCGTTGAAGGAGAACAAAGCGTACATGTACCTGTACTTCGTGCTGTTCATCGTGTTCGGCTCGTTCTTCACGCTCAATCTCTTCATCGGTGTCATCATCGAACAGTTCAACGTTCAGAAGAAAAAGGTTTGCACGCCATCATATTGAGCAACTTTATTCACCGCAAAACGGTAGAAGTACGTAATAAATAAAAAAACAATACAATGGCAATACGAGAAGAAAAAACAACACTACATATACATAACTTAACTAAGCAAAGGCATTATACCCAATAATTACATGACAGCCGTGTATTATAAGCAGGATGTTATGAAGCTGAACACAGGGTTATCATTTCAGACGAGGCGGTCGATACAAATAGTTTACACAGCGCGTTGCAAGTGGTGGAAATTTTGTTCAAGAAGTTGATTTTCCGTTTTCTTAATTGCATCAGATATGTGGGTTGAAGGCCGACGTATAGTTGATAATTATTTATAATTTCTTTGGAGTTGGTTTTAAAAATTTTCATCATTATTCTTGTTAACGGAAACTGAAGTGAACATATTATTGTTTGACTTGTACTTATGAGTAAAGATGACTATAAATAGCCGTATTTGCATTTAAACACTATAGTGCGATACTACAACACTCAAGGATGCAGGCGATATACAAGGTGACCCAAAAAAACTGGCACACTTTCTTTGTACGCCTTCACTTCATACGTATTAACTTCATCAAATATTGACCGATTTCACTGTCTGAATCAGGAGAACATTTGTGATAATACTGTCACTAAAGATCCCACCACACCTCAAGTGTGTTGGGATCAGTGTCTCTGCAACATCCTAGTCTTTTCGACGCCATCTAAAGACATTTTTGTTCCAGCGATCCTTCTCCTAGCACTTCAGTGGACCTAGCAGTAGTTTTTACTTAGGCCAATATAAGCCACTATAAAAATTAACTGATTAACTGATTAACTGATTAAGTGTGTTGCTACAATACCTTGTGAATGTCAGTGTCTTAAAAACAACAATTGAAAACAAGACGACTTTGGCAACAACACATTTTAAGCATTAATAACAGGAAACAACGTGTTTATGGTCTCAGTTATTATCTAAAGTATCTGTCGCATGCATCCTGCAGTTTTTACATGAAATGTTCAATGTGTCCGCCTTGCTACTGGACGACGCACTCTTAAATGTGTTGTTACAGAAGTCGTCTTGTTTTCAATTGTTGCTTTTATGACACTGACATTTCACAAAGTAGTGTAGAGACAAGCTTGATATGTGATGGGATCTTTAGTGACTATGTTATTACAAATGTTCTCCTGATTCTGACAATGAAATAAGTTTGAAAATTAGTCAATATTTGATTAAGTTAAGGCGTACAAAACAAAGTGTGCCAGTGTTTTGGGCCACCGTATATGCAGTAGTTGAATGCGGATTAAAGATAACTGAAGTACATTGGATATTAGTACGTAAGTAAGTAAGTGAGTAAGTAAGTAAGTCAATTTGTAGTTCGTATCGTCCTGAAACATCTCTAATACGCTAAATGCTAGAGTACAGTGTAAATAAGTGCGTTTTCAGCAGACGTCTGAAGTTGTCCCTGTCAAGGTCTGGATCTCTCAAGCTGTATGGTAGAGAGTTCCAAAGCTTAAGGTTCCGCTCATAAAAAATGCCATGTTGGAGACAAGTCTTTTCCGGCTGTCAGTCGCTGTTTGTAATGTGTTGCCTAGTATAATCTTGGTGTTTTTGTTTATTTATTTTGTAATCTCTACTGTGTGTGTACAATGCGACGAATAAAACTAATCTAAAATACGTAACCCGAGCAGCGAATGAAAAATGTATTGTTGCTGAATATATACTTCGTCTTTATTTATACAAAAATGTTGATATTAATACAAAAACACCAACGAGCACAGGCCACCCCGCTCCGTTCTCCTGTTATTACGAAGCGCGAATATTGCTGACTTGCGTTATTAAGCAAAAATACGACTCTTTTGCTGTACCATAATTACTACCCAGTTATTACAATGCCACAAGAGGTAATATATACAAACTACTAGCCTAAATAATAGCTTTCACAGTAACTTACGAAAATTTTACTTTAATGCACGTGTTGTTAACATATGGAATAGTCTACCAGATTATGTTGTTGCTGTGAATTGTGTAAATACATTTAAAACCAGATTATATAAATATTGGAAAGATCAGGATGTTATGTATGATTGGACTTCTGAGATAACCGGAACCGGAGACAGATCTGAGTACATACTAGAAAGCACATAGTCAGTAATACTGTGATAGATACAAGGATACGGATATAGAGGCATTGCCTGCATTCGTTACACTTCATTGCTGATTGCTGATTGCGTTAGGCTGGAGGTTCGTTGGAGATGCTGATGACGGAAGACCAGAAAAAGTATTACAACGCCATGAAGAAGTTGGGATCAAAGCAGCCGACAAAGCCAATTCCGAAACCAAAGGTATCCTAACTACTGATACTGGCCACAGTTTATGGCTTCCACTCATAGGCTAAACGTGTCATGTTTGCAGTACATACATACATGCATACATAAAACGATTTTTATGGCGCCCGTAAAAGCAAATTGCCACATGGCAGATATGTAGTAATTGATAAAGATGTTATGTGTTATCTGCCACTGGCAAACCGTCGTCGTAAACGCATACAGGGTGGCTCAAAAAGTAAGCCACCATCATTAATCATCATTAAGTCGTATTAAAAGGCGCCAGACACGTACTACATTGGGACAGAGGGGGGGGGGGAAGTTCGCCCCCCAGATGGATGCTTTGCCCCTCCAAACGTCCCACTTGCAATTTTTTTCTACACATTAATTTTTCATCACCAGTGTCATTAGATGCCCAAATGCAAGTTATTACTTAATTACTACGATGTTAGCATACTGGGTAACTGAAACGGTTAACATTGCTAGCAGGCTATAGCAGTATAGTAATACTCGAAATATGTCTGCCCCAAACACTGAAGCTGCCCCCCAAACTTACAATTCTGGCTACGTG
>Ga0056116_1000598_pt1 | contig 12643 bp, 10 predicted proteins | sample WorMetOlspDAHAB2_FD_67352 | JGI IMG/M metagenome (GOLD analysis project Ga0056116, IMG submission 67352) | Marine gutless worms symbiont microbial communities from Max Planck institute for Marine Microbiology, Germany - Olavius sp. DAHAB.2 ...
ATGTTGATATTTAGGATTTATAGTATTACAGAAGTAAGCGAATGCTTTAGAAAGTTTTCCCTACACTTGTCCTATTATGTTTTGTTCCATTTAGGCGATAACTTGTAGACGATAACGTGTTTGAGAGTGAAAGGCCGACGGGGAGAAATTACAGGGCGCATGCGCAACACGCGGACAGACGTGAAAGCACGTGACCACGTCACGTGACACTTGTCGGTCGATCCCGTCGTTTACGCATGACCGGATGTGACGTCATCACGCTTGAGCGACCGACGAGACGTGCCTGCGTCTAAATGCCGACTGTGACCGATAACGACCGAAGCATGGCATCCCATTTCCAGCATGCAGCAGCGGCTGACTAAAGCTGGTGGCCTGCAGACCATGGTCGGCAGGTGGATCGAATTGACCATGCAGTTTATTGTACATGATATTCGGTTTTTAATTTGTTCCACACTTGTATTAATAATGATTGACTTAACTGTATGTGGTGAAAATGTGAGATAATTAAACGTAACAAAATTCATAGCGCAGAAGCATGCGACGGCGCCAAAGCAATAAGGGATGGGACAGTGATGTGCGGCATCGTCATTGTTCAGACTAATTGGAGGTTCGTCCGGACGTCAGTGCCAGTCAAATTATGTCCATTGTGGAGTTTTTAAATTTGAATCACTTTTAAGAAAAGTTTCGACACTTTGTATACGCACTCCCACGCACAGTGGCGCCGACTGCATGGGGCACGTGCCCCCACTTTTACAAATGGTTGAGCACGGAGGGGCACCGTGCAGTATAGAAGATCAGCAAACAAGAAACTGACCAAACTGTACTGACCACGACAAAAGCGCTCACCAAAACGACTAATTGTACTTTTAGAGCCAAAAAAGTGTAGGGGTGCGACCAAAAAAATTTTTTCCGGCGCTTTGCGCCTGATCACTGCCCCTACTTTCGCTCCGGACCGGTGCCCCCCACTTTCAAATTCGTTCTGGCGCCACTGCCCACGCATCAAACTTAGATTTTGTGACCATCATGATGCGATGAAAGTTAGAGTGAGATTTTGATACGAAAACTATAAAAAGCAGTTGACCGAAGCTTACCTTCAATCCCATTGTACGGGATCTTTTTAACCTTTAAATATTAACAATTATACCATCAGTCAAGCTGAACATTACAAGTCTGTTACACGGAACAGCTGAAACTTCGTTGCACTCCAAGTCTACCAGTGTTGTGTCTTATTCGTGGTTATCGCCGTTTTATGCAGGGATGTTGTTAACAAGGACTCGAGGCTCAAGGACAAGGATAAGGACTAAACAAGACCAAGGACTTGAGTTCAAGGACCGAAATCAACGACTTTCGACTTAGCCGGCATTTATCATGCAACAAACACAAATCATTTAAGGGGACAGGTGTGGTTATAGGATTCTGTGCATAAGTGCTATAAAAACTCCCAATTGTTAGCACAAATTCGTTACTGTAAACACACTTTAAACTGTGTAAACTGTATTCAGCACAGCTTGACTGGTTCTGACCTTCAATGAAAATATGAAAAATAAGGACTTTTCAAGGACTATGCCACAAGGACAAGGACAAAACTTGAAATTGGTCCTTAAGGGTCCTTAAAAACAAGGACCAGGACAAGCACTAACATCCCTGATTTTGTCTCCTTGTTGTGCGTTTTGGACGGTGTCGTATGTTAGTCACGATTCAATTGATTGCGGACTAGAGCGGCGGCGGCGGCGGAGTGGCAGCAGTGCAAGGGCGACACCGGCATGCTCTGATAATTCTGTCACAGTGACACTGACAAACTTTGCGTCCAATTCACTGTTCCACCGCTCGTGCGTCTGGCATCATTAACATCATCATCATTATCAACATCATTCGACCCCACGCAGCATCCAGCAGCAGCTACAGCCGCAGCAGCAGGACCAGGCCGGGCGGCTGCATGCATTGTGACACGCCACGCCTGATTAGATGCTCAACATGAGGACACATCATTAGACTCGCGCACTGACCACGCCTCCGCCTCGTCGCGCTCAGCTGCAGTATCAGCACGGATTAAACTCACATTCAATTATCTTCACTCGTTTATAGCTTCCAATTGAAATGAAGTGCTTGACCCTTAATCGCCAAAATACCACATAGCGTATTAAAAGAACGCCCGAAGAAAATGCAAACGCATTAGCGCACATTCGCCTCATGTGTGAAAAATTCGCCACACACTTCTTCAATCTTCACCCTCGAAAATCTACAACCAATCGTTACTGAATAGGCATATAAAAATCAAAGACTATAATGAGAGAAACCCAAAGGAACATTTGGCGATATATTTTTTAAACTATTACAGTTTTAATTTATATAGGTTTGGTGTGCTCGAGGAAGAGTAGCCTACAAGCTTTACTTACAGTAAGCTTAGATAGTAGAATTCTGGTAGTTCAGACATGCAAATATTGTAAATTAGACAAACCTTTTCAATTTGTCATATTAATATCATGAGTTCACCAAGATTCAGTGACGGCATTTGTTAACAAAATAAAACATAATTGATTCTTGAATATGAAATTCAAATTAATACACGTCAAAACACCTAAGTGTATTAACTTTCGATTATGTAAATTCAAACTAAAATCATGGCAAAATCAGTATCATGTAACTTGCAATTTATGGGGAAAATTTTAACCTGTATCTTACATACTTATATCAGAACACAATATACGCAGTAACATCACCATAGACTATATACGCTGAATTGTGCATAACGAACAAATGACATCTCTGCATCATTGAAGTGCATGCAGCCGATAAAACACGAGATACCGTTATAACAAATGCTCGTATATAGCGTTGGCTTGGCTGTCTTATATGATTTCGATGCATGCTATAAGCCACATATATACTTGCAAAGTGCATCGTCTTTCCGCCGATCACTTTCTAAGTGTCTCTGTTTCTTCATCTGTGCAATCAACAGTGACATCATATCGGTGTATGTGTTGGTCACTCGTGCAGTGGGGCGTATGCAGTTATTTGTCAGACTCTGTCGCAATCACGTCCTGTCGCATCGCGGCGCGTCGAGTTGAGTCTCTTGTAGTTGTAAGTCGTGACGAGCGACCAACGACGGCAATTAGATCATCGTTGTATTGTGTAGATGATGAAACTGGCGCTAGGTGGCGCTGCCGACAAACAGGTGCGCTGCGATCAACTCACACAAGCATGGCGTGAAGCAGGCACGTGTATATAACGAACGCATCACCGAACGGTGATCAAACTAGCGCTAACCGTCCCCTCCTCCCACTCAAAGACTCAAAGCTCACCTTACTACAGTCACGCTTCGGAACACGATTAAAATACCAGAATAACGACGCCGCCGAATCCGGCAAACAGCCGTTGCCTACCACCTTTTTAAAGGTGACATGGCTCTCAGAGTATTATAATGCTGTACCACCACTTTTCCGATCCAAGTGGAAACTATAGCTCTCAGCTATATGGGTCTAGGTATATAATGTGAGGTTAAAAATGCACCAAATTTAATTTTGGCATGGGGCTCTCCCCTTTCCCCAACCCCGGTGGGGGAGCTCATGAATTCTTGTCAGCTGAAGACGGTGATTCCCCTTTTCATCCACTTTTTTAAACGTTCCGCCCCCCTCCCGTCCGATTGGATGTTTTCTGCTTGAGTTTTGGAATTCGTGGATATCAAAAAGGTTATAGTGAAACAGTGAAAATAATGAATAGGCCTACAGAAATACACATTGTCAACAAGAACAAATAATGATTAATCTGTTAACACAGTCGATCATGAAAAGTTCACAAAGTTACAAAGTATTGCATTTTTCGTTATTGTTGTCTATTATTTGCGTTTTATTGATGGACGCAGGAAGGAAGACGCGTTTCTTGTCTTCGCTGCGAAAGATGCCAACAAAAGGTTGTTTGCCAACACAAATCGATGTCGTTTTCATTCCGCGTTTGAATTTGTTTCTGATATATAGTTGTTTGAGTTCTGAAGGCGACACTTTTCCTAAGTCGCTGTTTTATTTCTATTTCCTCTGCAGTGTCACGTAAACAGTGGTTCTTTGCAGTGCTCAAATTACCGGGAATATAAAGGGGTGAGGAGGCCCCGCCCCCTTAGTTCTGCAGCGGACAGGACCTTAGGTTCTGAAAAAAATGGGATTGAATGGGCCTGGTTGGGATCCGATTATTGTCTTTTTTATTCCGTCCGTAATAAAATATTGGTCGTTACTTCTGTGCACCATCAGATTTAGGCCTACTGTATACTAATGGCAGGTCAAACTGTCCGTATTGTCAAAGAGAACCCAAAGAGACAGTCAAATTTTCCCTTACCCCTTTCGGTGCCTCTAACGCCTCAGTCCTTTCGAGCTCACACTTTTCTATAATTCGACCAGTGGTTCTTTGCATTACTGTATTCGGCGAATGGTAATGATTTGTGGCTGGATGTCAGAAGAAGACGCACACAGTCGACCACAGCATCATCATCACCATCATCATCATCCGCATCTTCATCAGCAACAGCAGCAGCAGCAACTGCATCAGCCTCATATTCACTGCTCGGCTCCGGCGCCTCAGCCTCAGAACAGTCCAACCGACTCGCAGAAGAAAGCCAGACCGAAACGAGGTATTTCGAAGCGACAACACTTCATAGGCACATTGATTCTCGTCATTTTCTCCAGTTGTCTGCCGGTGACATCTACTGGCAAAACCATGTAACAAGTTATTTTAAGGTTAAATATTGTTGAAGTAACAATCCCAGTTTTATTTTTATCCCTATACTATAGACACTGCATTTTAGAGTTTCTAGCGCTTATGTTATAAGTCTTATTTCATATAGGGCTAATAGGCGCTTTACTTTGATGATGATGGTGGTGATGATGATGATTTTAGTAAGAAAAATAAATATGCCGAGGAGGACGGCGTACGTGACTTTAATGGCCCAAGTAATCTATATATTTTAATTTTAAGAGATCAAGCTTAGTATTAATGTCACAATAAATGCCAAAATAGGAATGCTTTTAATGCCATGTCGACTGCATGCCATGAGCAACAGAATTTGAACCTACGGTTATCTTCCCAGCCGCAGAACGTAACCGTCCAGTGACCACTGCCGAACACGCATATCGCTGCTTAACAGAGACTGCGAATGTGTAAAAGAACGACTTGTGCTTTCGTTTCGTCATACGTGAAAATTGAATGTCGAAGGACAGTTGCCTCCGCCTATGTCTATTCTGTGGAATATGTAACTTGCATGCACGACAGGTCACAGCGGTGTCAATCAACTAGGAGGCGTGTTCGTCAACGGAAGACCTTTGCCAGACTCCACTCGACAGCGAATCGTCGAACTTGCGCACAGTGGAGCTCGACCTTGCGACATCTCCAGAATACTTCAGGTTACAACACACACACGCGATTGATTTCGAATCTAAGAAATGAAGGTCTCTATAATGACAGGCAAACACTGAAGCCTGGTCTGCTTTAACCAAAGCATCATCGACAGGTTCTAATTTTCGATGCAACACATAATACACATTTATTTATTTATAAACTTATTTATATTGAGTTGTACGATCGTTGTCCATTTTATTTCGGACCAGCAAAATCTGTAGCGCCATTACACACCCGGGTATCAACTGATCAAACAGTTTTGGCGGTTTTTACGACGGCATTATCAATATAACACGGATTTCAAATTTGCTGCATCAATATTATATGTTATATTACGTTAATAAATTAGTATATTGTGTGTGTGGTTAGGTGTCGAACGGGTGTGTGAGTAAGATCCTCGGTCGCTATTACGAGACAGGCTCGATCCGACCTCGAGCGATCGGAGGCAGCAAACCGCGAGTCGCTACACCGGAAGTGGTTACACGCATTGCGCAGTACAAGCGAGAGTGTCCGTCAATATTCGCCTGGGAAATTCGCGATCGCCTGCTGTCCGAGGGACTCTGCAACCAGGACAACATCCCCAGCGTCAGTGTACATACACTGTCTCTGATGTATTCCGCCGTTATCAACTAATTAATTAATTAAGTGATCTATTTATTTTTGATATGAATAGCCGCACTCGCTGTGTAAGGTTAGCTTCTTGGTCTCACTTAAGCGCTATTTTTCGTGTATTTTGCATATTTTGCATTGTGCATACTGTATTCATGAACAGTTTTAATCTATTTATTCATTATTTATTCATTTTAATATTTATTCATTAGCACTGTAACTTAGTCGTTAAAATGTCGACTCGATAACGAAATTTAAAAACTGCCGCCCCTTCACATTGATATTTCGCCATCAGTCAACAAATCCAAAAGAGGGCGAAGAGATATACGAATAATATTAGCGCATATTTTTTGATGAAAGTGATCTCTGTAATTTGTGCTGTTTGCGAAACTGAAAAAGTTGTGCATTATTTCGTTGTTGATTCGCCAGGTGTCGTCAATCAACCGAGTGCTTCGTAACCTGAGCGCCGACACACAGAAAGGAGGTGGACCTCACCTGGGAGGTGCTGGGCCAGGGCACGTGTACGGTGGTCTGTTTAGTGGCCAGGCGTGGCATCGCAGCGCTAATCCGTGGTACGGCGGAGCAGCGATAATGCACGGCGCAGCGGCTGGAGTTGCAGCAGCCGCCGGCGGACTGCAAGCAGCCTGCATCGCATCTCAACATCGACAACTGGCTCCGGCGACTGCAATTCACTCCGCATCCAGCGCTGTCGACAGAAAGTGTGCGTACAGTGATGGCTTACAGTGATTTTTGCCCAATTGCCATTGCGATCGTGTGTCTTCTTGTTATTCATAGTTTACATTTTCAAATTTTCGCGAAAATTATCACTTTTCGGAACTTAAAAAGCCATTACTGAAACTCTATATTAACGACTTTACTAAATGTCGTATTTCAACATTCTAACGTTAACGAGTATAACAGCCTTGAATAAAAAATAAAAGATAGAACACGTAAAAGTGAATTTTCGAAGAGACGGCGAGTGAAGGCTTTCCCAGCATGAAATCCCCTCTCCCCAAAAAAACACGAGCGGGAAGGCCAAAGCGAATGAGTGGGGAATTTCCCGGTTTCCCTTCAAATGTCCATCCACCCTGCACGCATTTGGTATATTTTTGAATATTTTAGTCGACTTCAATAGGCCTACCTATCAATCCGATGAACCAACTTGTGAAAATTGTCTTTCACAGACCTGATTGAAGCTACGGTCCCATATATAGCCTACGGTCCACGAATTTGTGTGCTCAGCTTTATAGATCAATCACGCAGACTGCAGCAGCATTAAGAACAAACATGCAGTGGACGTGTTTCGACTTGTGTCATGCATGCGCGAGATGTTGTTAGTGAACATCAGAAGACATTGTCGACTTTGGCGCTAAACTTCCGCTGCGTTAGTCGTCGCTGTCTCTCCCGCGCTCTCTCGCATTATCTCTGCGTAGTCGTCGTCGTGTTTCCGCCTCGTTACGTTACGTTACGTGCACGTGCGCGCGCAAACAGCAGCGCAGACACAAGTCATTGCACGTCGCTTAATGTACGCGCAAGGAAACTCCGCTGACACAGTCATGCACGTAGCCGTATTTCGTACATGGTAGGGGAAGATCTGCCCCTGAAATGGACACAACTGCATATTGTATGGTTCACGTAATTGGCGGTGACGGTTCGAATTGGGATGAAAACAAGATTTCAGCATAAACGTGCAGTGTATTTCAGGAAGAAAACCGGCATCTTCTTATCACTCGTTATTTCTGAGATAGTTTATGTTTTTGCAGTTGTGTTTTGTCTGTTTATGGTGGTTCTACAATTAACTTTTTCGTATACAAAAACAATCTTTCGAAATCCGATGAAAAATAAATAATCCCTTTGACCAATACGTTTGGACGACTCATTTTCCGGCGTGATTGAAAAATAAACAAAATCCGTTCTTCCATACACAAAAAATTAACTTGTTACGGTGGGGGCAGGGCGGGAGCACGGGTGTCCACTTCATGTATTCTTCAACGTGGTTCAGTAAAGATCCGTCGAATGAGTCAGAGATCTGTTGTGGATTCCTTATTTCGGCGGCCGGCAGTCAGTGGCGCCGGAACGAATTTGAAAGTGGGGGCACCCGTCCGGCGCAAAGCACCGGAAAAAAAATTTTTTTTGGTTGTGCCCCTCCACTTTTTTGACTCAAAAAGTACAATTAGTCGTTTTGCTGAGCGCTTTCGTGATGGTCAGTACAGTTTGGTCAGTTTCTTGTTTGCCGTTTTTCTACTCATGGTGCCCCCGTGCCCAGCCATTTGTAAAAGTGGGGGCAAGTACCCCCGTGCCCCATGGAGTCGGCGCCACTGCCCGCATTTAATTAGTTACTGACACAACTACTGATAAAGCATTAATGGATAATGTGATAACTGTCTGCCCATCCTTCCTGGATAATGTATTTCCTGTGTAGCTATATGATGCGGACCAACTATGAGCTGAGCGGAAGACAGCATGCGTTGAACCCTTTTTAGCGTCGGAAATGTTGCACCGACTTCTGAGCATTTCCTTCGCAATGCATTTGTGCGCGCACAACAAACAACAGACCAGATAACCTATAACTGAGAACTTGTGTTTTATGTTTATTTCAGTGGCGGCGCAGTGACACGCTATTACAGTTGCATATTTGCATGTCTTTTGTTGTCATTTTTTTCTGTAAGTTCCAACCTTTGACGTCCTAAGAAACTATAAAACTCAAAATTTGCGACTTACACTTGTGGACTTAATAAGGTCAAGTGTCAGTGTCGCAATATGATTTGGAAGGAAGTATAAACCCATTCAACGTTTGCAAGCACCGATACCTTAATCTTTGTACGTTAAAGCCATTTTTTGATTTATTGTTTGTTTGCTTCATCTGCACTCTGTTTATGTGTTGGTTCATTTAGTGTCGTCTTCTGGAAAACGAAGAAACGATGAAGGTATCATGCCTCACATAAAAATTTTCTGTACTTCTTCTTATATCCTTTTCTCTACAAAATGCATACCGCGTTTGACTAGACTGACAATCCTGTAACTATAGGAAGAATTTAGTCATACATCACTTACTTCACGTTGAAGGGATTTGTACCGAAAGAGTGTGAGAAAGACGCCCACTGTGATTCTTCACCTCATACGAGTCAAAAGACTAAAGGACAGCAGAAATTCTCTCAACAACTGATATCCCTCGTCGCTTTATACTATATATACAGCATATATCGTATGTTGCTTTTCGTAATTAGCACACTAGCACGTATTATAGCAAAACCTGTCATAGACATTTAGGCGGTTTGTTGATACTACAGTATATAATTTTACACTTTCGTTTTCGTTTTGGCTTTGCTTATTCCGCCTTACAGTTTAATCTTTTTTATAGAGGAATTGAGACACGTTGAAAAAACGTAAATTGTTTTGTTTTGCGTTTAAATTTCAGTGTATAATACTTGTTGTTATTTACGAGTATAAAATGTATGAAAAACAAATTAAATTCAAAGACGGTCAAAAGTAAAAAAAGTATAGACAAACTGCACACTTTATGCAGACTATGCTGAAATAAAAGCGACGACACTGGTTAATGGGCGCATGTGAAACACATGGAGTTGATTCATTGACGTTTTGCTGCATCGATGCAGACGCGAGCACAGTGGGTGGCGGCAGTGACAGCGCAAGTCCTGCGGGTCGTCACGGAGAAACCGATGAACAGATTCGTCTTCGACTCAAAAGAAAACTGCAGCGAAATCGAACGTCATTTACCACGCAACAGATTGACGACCTAGAGAAAGGTACAATTTACAGGCCAACTCAGCCTGGCCATCCCTCTGTGGGCGTGCTCGATCAGTACTGTATATACAGCCAGAGTTGAGGAGTAAATAGGCACACCGCACCACCAACTCCCATGGCAGTAGTATCGCAATGTGAACTGGGTTTTGAATGGCTGCTGCACAAATGGACTTAGTACGCGTGGCACCATGTTGCACCATGACAAGGCCCCCCCCCCCGTCCATATTGCCTTCTTAGCTTATTACGGGTGCATAATACTGTATTATGATTAATTCATTATCACACATAACTCTTTCGTTTTTAAATTTTAACACCGACATACCTTTTCTTCGCGGTAAACGTGCAAAACTATTTTCTCTGTTATTCGCAGTATTGTAACAATCTGGGTGACGTTGAATTGTCCATCTTTTGTAGAGTTCGAGAAGACTCACTATCCGGATGTGTTCGCCAGAGAAAGATTAGCACAGAAACTCGACTTGCCAGAGGCACGTATTCAGGTAATGACAGATTTGACAGTATTAGTCGTAATATATTAGTAGTATTATTAGGCTTAAACCATAATAAATAATAATAATAATCAAATTTATATAGGACCGTTTGCTGAGCTTCAGAGGCTCTGAAATATAAGTTGCAGTAAATTATAAAGTTTAATAAACTACTTAAAACACATTTTGAAAATTATTTAAAACAGGCAGATCAACAAAGCTCGGTCGCCGACAGTCGACGAACGTGTACGACAGACGATCAGTGATTATGATGACGCTGAAACGAAGACGACCTCGAGCCTCGAGGTCGTCTTCGAGCCCCATCCTCCGCTCTGAGCGCAGGCATAGTCCACCATGCGTCACGAAGTTCCAGTGGCGGATCTAGGATGTTAGAAGGGTTTACTTTAGGAACCAGATGAGAACTTACGGGAGAATTTTATGCATTTGTGAATTAGGACGCTGACATAATTTGCAATGTAGGCATATAAATTGCTTTATTGAATGAATTATCTTATGATAAAAGTTTCATTAAAATAATTATATGAATATATAAGTTTTTATCTCTGAAGGTGCTGGTGACTGTATCCGCCTCTGAAGTTCCTGTACGGAAAGCCAATACGACATCTTTGGGTGAAGTGGAGACAGTGTGAGTGCATGCGTGTGGCTGGTAGGTGTGGTTTTCGAACCGTCGTGCGAAATGGCGTCGCGAGGAAAAGTTGCGAACGCATCGTCGTGACATCGACTCAGTCGGCGCGGTGGGTGGTACGGCGCTCGGCGGCGTCGCAGCCGGTGGTCTTGGTGCGTGTGGCGGCGGCGCTGCTGCTGGGTCCGTCGGTCGAATGGCTTCGTCGATGGTGAACGGAGCATGTGCTGCTCCAAGCGGCTTCGCTGCGGCAGCCGCTGCCAATGGTGTTTACCACGCTGCGTCGCTTGTGCATCAGCCGCTCGCGTCTATGGCAGCCGCTGCAGCCGTTGCAGACCAATACCGATATCCAGAGTCAGTATACAACACTTTGTGGTGCTCCTTTCACTCAGCCATTCAACTAACGTTCGAATGAGATAACAACAAATAACGATCATAGTTTTGATTAACACATTAATTATGGAACACGCAATCGTAATTTTTTCGGAAAAATTATTTTCCGCTATGGCTGCCACTGGTTATTTTGGACGTTGTACAGCTAAGTGAGCAAAATTTAAAAAAAATTCTAGTGACAATGAAACTGAAATACGCGAAGTAATTCCAGATTAGAAATAGAGCCAAGCGACCAAGTGATTGCGTTGTCATCGTTACCGTTTTCATTTGAAAACACGATGAATCATGTCATCGCTTCAATGTGTATGTTGTGTTGCATCAGTTGTATGCCTCCTCCGCCATCTGCATACACGCTGCCTGTGCCTCCAGCACCCAACGCCGCGTGTCTACAGAATTCACCGTCGTCCTATTCGTGCATGCTCTCAGGTATGCTACGCTATCTCACGGCTTGTTTGCCTGTACTGGGCCTGTGTCTGCCTTTGTCTTAAATGTTTTGAGTATTTTTTCATCGATGGCAACCGTTGTACCGCGTGTCTTAAAAGTGCCAGTGAAATGGGAATAAAATAGTCTAAAAAGATTTGCAGATTGACAGTAACGTTCCCCTGAGCACGTGCACTCTTGCACGTAAGGTCACGAAGTCACGTGACCAAGCAACGTGAGATACGAAACTAGTCTTTGTGATTTTGGACTGCCATAGGCGATCGCAAACAAGACCACGCATGTCAGTTGCCAATTTCTACAGTTAATGAAATCGAAGAGCTCAAAGTTTGGCCACAGATGATGTCTTCGACTCGCTACTATTGTCGCTATTTTACGTAACGATTCACCTGCAGCAAATAAGCCAATCTCCAAGCAGTATTGCTACATTTTGGCGCCCCGCTGAACGAATGGTATTCTTGTATAAGTGAGTAAGTAAAAACATAGATTATAGTGTAGGGAATGACGAAGTCACTGCATATTCACTATACAAGGTATTTGGGAGAAATAACGATTTCGTCGATCGCATCGAGCGTTTTAGACCCACTTTGAGATTTTTCGATTTTTCGACGGCGGCGTGGTTTACTTTTTCAATTCCGACTTCAAATTTTTTCCACGACGCGTCGGAATTTTCAGTCTGTTATTTTTGTATTGTTTCTATTTTCTCTTAAACGTTCATGTTAATTTTTACATAAGCACCTTTGTGCTATCAAAATTCTATAGTTCGTTTGTTGACGCGACATGTTGGCCTTCCGAAATGTACAACTGGCAACCAGAATTTATGTGTGCGTTATTGGTTTAAGTAAATCACACGAATTTTTTTTGAAAGTTCGTCGACTTTCTTAATTTTTTTTCGACAACGACGCCTACGCCTTCACATCGACGCGTC
>Ga0056116_1000600_pt1 | contig 12637 bp, 7 predicted proteins | sample WorMetOlspDAHAB2_FD_67352 | JGI IMG/M metagenome (GOLD analysis project Ga0056116, IMG submission 67352) | Marine gutless worms symbiont microbial communities from Max Planck institute for Marine Microbiology, Germany - Olavius sp. DAHAB.2 ...
GGGTGGGGACAGGGGTGTTTAGAGTTTTGTGAACACCACTACGCCTCCAAGCGCAGACAACCCAACAACAGAGCGTTCGAAAAAATGGAAGGCTGGGGCGGAGAATGTTACACGTGCATTGGGTAGAAAGCGATTTACAACCAAAACGCGAGTTCGATAAGTCAACCCAGCTATCGATCGACGGTGACCGTGGCATTGCACTGAATGATAACTTTTGTGTAATATCCCATGTTAACAAACATTTTATAGGCTACGCCTTCAAATCAAGTTTCTGATTATACCCCCGATGGAAAGCACACTCAAACAGCGAAATACATGTACACTGTAGGCTGCTCGCAGAGGCGAATTACAAGGGTTTATAAGGACCCTTTCGTAATATTTTAGGGACGACATGCAAGAGTTCATGCCTTTTCTGTAGGAGGGTTGACCTCGCCCCCGTGACCCTCTCCCTTGGTTCTCAAATTATAGCGAGCCTGTCTGTGGGGAATATGGGGAAATCTATTATATTTATTTATATTTACATACGTATAAACTGATTTACAACGCGCCATTAAGGTCGTAACTTCAGAGGCGCCGTTTCTTCCAGAGATAGTCAAAACCATCTTCGTTCTCATTGCACCTACCCAAAGAGGGATGGCCAGGCTGAGTGGGCCTGAGTGGCCTGGATAAATACCCGTATGATGGACCCGCCAGAGGCTGCAACCAATCCAGTACTAACCGGGTTCGACGTAGCATAACTTCGTTGACGTGACGAACGCCGTTACCGCCACGTCAAACCAGTCGCCGTTTGGACCATGTTCGCACTGGGCGCACTCTAGTGATATGCCCCTGTGTAAATTGACAAGGATAGGTTTTGGGTATCTTGCACTTTACACAAATTATTGCCAACTATACACTTACTACTTTCAGTCTGCTTTTACCGCCCTCTAGCGACTTACCAACACGTATGTTCTAATTCCCGCAAGACAATGTCGCTTTATATGACTAACACAGTTACTTACTTACTTACTTTCAACTCCTTTATACAGCTGCACGTTTATTGTAACCAATAGTATTAGTTCGAGTCCACAGCATATGTTTTACCTCAGTATCGGATTGATTGGACATGACGACTCCGCCAATGCGAGGCGTCGACGCTGAGCTGCCATTGGCTGCCAAGTCGACTTCAGAACACAGAGCACCTGTCAATGATAAAATTATGTTTAACTTAAAAATCGCCTCACTGGACGTCTTAATGAATGAATAAAGTACAGATAATAAACTATTCGTAAATTCTTGCGATTCTAAAATATGCTCAAAAGTGAAATTAATTTAGCATGATTATGATCACGTGATCTCAATGACCTCGTATTATGTTTTGTGTTATGTTTTACATGTTTTACGTGCTCTTTGTTTTATTTATTTTATCAATTATGCAGCATGTTAGAGGCAATCCTTTGTTGCTCAATAAACTTGAGTTGAGCATTCATACACGAAAAAGCACCACCATCTAGTGTACTAATAATGTGTAACGTACCAATAGTTACTGAAATAAAATAATCATGCGTCGGTGTAGGCCTAATGTACAAGTTTATCCGTTTAAAGAGAGAAAGACAACAAGAAAAACCAAAGAGAAAGACAACTAAATAGTAGGCCTACACATGATTGGCCAAAAACATTAACACATCGCAAAAAAACTCATACATAATTGGCTTCGTTCCCACATGGACGGAAAACTTGAACTTACAATAACAGACGCTGCTGAGTATTGCCATCGGCAAAACGGTTACGCATGCGTACGTCTCTTGTTGCCAAGCAGTGAAATTTGGTGCAGGTCAAAGGGCATTGAGGCTGTGAGGCTAGGAAGGTAACCGTAGGTATGGCGGAAAGTAATTGCAGGTATACTGACTACCGGTAACGTCCTCTACGGGCTGGGATCAGCTGCTCATTCATGATTATATGACTACCTTTACCTTTCTTATTTGTAACCAGCGTGAAAAAGAGTTTAGAAACTTGACTTGTGTCTTAAACCTTGAGTCACGCAAGTGGTTATAGAAATTAAAATGCGAGCGTTACCTGTGAATCCAGGTGCGCAGCTGCATGTAATTCCACGATTCTCTCGATCCGCACACGTTCCACCGTTTTCACACGGATTATTTTCGCACCCGGTCACCGCCACCTTACAAGTTGCACCTGGAAGCAAAACAGATAAAAATTGAAATCGAGTGGGTGGGTGGGACCGGTACTATCTGCAACAAATTCCGAACAATATCAAGGGGAGTTTATTTCAGGCACTATATCCACGCATAATATCCATCAATAAAAAGTTGGATAGACACACACAGTGGCGCCGATTCCGTAGGGCAAGGGGGCACATGCCCCCACTTTTCCAAAGGGCTGGGCACAGGGGGCACCGTGAGTATAAGAAAAGCGAACAATAAACTGACCAAACTGGATTGACCATCAAGAAAGCGCTCGCCAAAACGACTAATTGTACTTTTAGAGCCAAAGAAGTGGAGGGGCATGACCAAAAATTTTTTTTACCCCCGCTTCGAGCCAGACGGGTGCCCCCACTTTCAAATTCGTTTTGGCGCCACTGGACATATGTAAAAAATAATAAAAATACATAACATGCCCAGTAGCGTTTACTACAGCACATGCTGACACTAACAGCCTAATATATTAAAAGTTTGAACAGCTATCGTAATGAGTTGACAGACCTTGACATAAAACTCCACCGAAATTTAGACAAAAGATGCAAAACGCTGTACATGGACATGTTGATCACGAAGGCAAAGGTTAGCGATAATTTACCTGCAAATCCAGGTCGACAATTGCAGGTAAATCCGACCAGTTGATCCACACATGATCCGCCGTTTTCGCACGGATTAATTTCGCATCCGTTCACCGCATCGGCACACGTGGCGCCTGCAGGTGAAACAGAAGTGAGTTAGTGAAGTCTAACGCCCAAAGCGACACATACCGGTCATTTTACAATATAGATCATTTCGGGGGCGGATAGGTAGTGCAGAAACAATTTGGATGAAAACCACAACGGGATTAAAACTGCACCAGGAAAAAGAATGTGTGTAACACTTAGCATTATTGAAGTCAACAGTTCATTTCCACTGTTGGTATTACTCGTATCAGATCAATAGTTTACGCTGGCACGGCTGAAGTCAAATTTTTCGATATTTTTATCGTCCCGTTGCACCAGCCTATATTTAATTTTTATATATTTTTTTTACTGTTTTAATATTATTTTATTACTTTCTGGATGTTTGTATTTGATGTCCGCTCGTTCCAATGTTTGTATGCGTATATGTATCCATTTTCAAATCTGTAGACCAACTTTGAGTTCGATTCTTACATTAATTAAATAATATTGCGAATCCTAATTAATCCTAAAAAACACGGCGCAGCGAGAGACGACGATGATGTTAACCTGTGTATCCGGATGCGCAGAGGCAAGTGTACGTTCTAACTCCGTCTACGCAGGTGGCGCCGTTGCGACAGTCGTTATTGACACAGTCGTCTGACAACGTCTTGCAGTTCGTTAATGTGTCTTTCCAACCTACAACATGCCACGAAACTACTATTCTTCTCCACTGATTATACACGAGGTGCAGTGACGTCGTCTGCGTCATTGTCGTAACACATCGCCATGATGGAGGTATAGTTTATGCGAACAAAAACTTCGTCAAAATGACGGAAATCTGGCATCTCTAATGCCAAAGTTATTTAACATCCATTTCGTACAGTGTATAATTCACGCAAACGTTTTCGAGCATATGTTCGTTTATGATGTAACACTGATGTGTACTTCCATCGTGGCGGCGTATGTAGAATTACGTCACTGTCGCATAAGAAGATAAATTGAAAGTAGAAAACGATAACACAAACATCGACAATTTTGACAAGGTTATTGCTACTGCACCGCTAGCCACGTTAATCACATTGAAACTCAGGTCACGCAGACAGCATTGTCCACCCGCAGAGGGGAAAATAAGTGAACCCTGCAGTATGTGCATTTTGTCCCCGCACAATATTTAACGTCATGTCATGAATGATTTTGTGCAACAAAATTAAGCTATTTTCCGGTCATGTTCGATCGCTCATTTTCATCAAACAGTAAGTAAGTAGACATCGTGTGATACTTTAAAGTAAAATTAGATAAAATGCTTGTTGGTTAATCACACCGCATTGGGCACTTCATTAAACCGACGTATGTACACGATGTTGTCTTCTAATTACATTGTTTTTCCTTCTTTAAAAAGTTGCACTATACCAGCGTTAATTACAACACGGTATCCCCGTGACCTAAATCGACTCATTTCACGGACCTTGTTATCTCCGTTTGCTTGTGTTGTTCAGCACACTACAGATATAATGTGACAAACGCCATAGGAAGAATGACATTATTGTCACCTGACGCTGACGATGATAACGATTAATAGTTTGAGCCACACCTTTTCGAGCACTTGCGGCATTAAACTATCTGTTCCCGCTTTATTATACGGTTACCGACAAATAACACCGACAACTGCGGATGAAGAATGTCTGAACTTTGTTAGGCGCCCTTGTAATGACACCTGCCACGTTACGGATGGCGCCGGATAAATCGTGGAGCATTTATTACTATTATCATTACTGTTGCTAACGGCACTGATAGCACACCTGGACGGCAGACGATGCTGCCCGTGATTGGATCACAGGTGTAATGTCCTACAGCGTCTGTATCACTGGCGACACAGCGGACCGAACAGTCGGATGAATAGAAGTTGGCGTCACAGTACAACCTATGTTGCATTGACAGGCTGTAACAACACAAAAAATCGCCTTTTTACATGCATGAACACGTTTGCGGTTTCATGGTGCTCGTGCTGTAACAAGTTGAGCACATATTTTTTTTTCGTTCTGACGCCAAATGTAAGTTATTAAATAAGTAAATGTCAATTTTTATAGCGCCATTACGCCATACGATGACACCTCCCACAAATGCGCTCATGTCTCTAATGTCTGACGGCAAAGAGATGCGTTTTCTATACTACCGCCTTAAACGTCCAAAAGCGATGGCTGGATCACGCAATGGATCAGACATTGAGTTCAAAACTGTCAGACCGGCGACTGAGAAAGCGCGGCCAGGTGCCGAATGTGCTGCGACGAAACCGCGAAATATCCAATTGACGCTGTCGTCTACCAGGCGGCACATGCTTCCATTGCTTTCAGTCGAGCCATCGGTTACCTTCGCGGTCGCAAAACATCGCTGCCTTGCGGCTGATACGAAACTACAGCGTGGCGCAAAAGCCACTATCAAATATCGTCATTGAATCGTTTTAAAAACCGCTATTAAGGCTAAATTTTTAATCAATTTTGACTACAAAATGACCACACAAATATAATGTGTCTGTATTAAATATTCTATGTGTGACCTAATTTGTGATGCCATCACTTGCTGTGTTTGAAGCTGCGATGTAGACTATATGACAAAATCATGATTGAAAATCGAAAAAATAGAAAATACGGAAATCAAAAAAATGTGACACAATTCTCCATCTAAAAGATCATTTACAAATGGAATTCACAGCTTGCTAAAGCGAGATCATTCCAGAGAGAGCGCTGACATCATTATTTACCTTATATATGACGCAGATCGCTAGTTTGCGGGTCACGCATAGTTACTGACGTCAAACAGTAGATCACGCACCGAATAAGTCTAATCTCATTACCAGGCTTTCATATAATTTAATACGATATTTTGATAATTTGGTAGTCGCTCACATGTTTTGGCCACCCTGTATACTGCGTGGTGAAATAGCGTCAGGTGCATGAGCGGCTTATCAACGGCTGTACTCGACAGCGCAGTGGGTGAGACTCGAACCCGCGACCTCTCGATCACACGTGTGGTCGGACGATCTAATAATAATGACCATAACATACTAAAAGAGCGCAACAGTCACAGAGTTCCTAGCGCGTTGCTGCTTCACAAGAACTAATAACGAACCAATGAGAACGTTATATAGAGCGTAAAAGCACCCTGAGTTGGAGATGAATGTCTAAAATATTCCGGAAGGCTATTCCGAACGGGAGGCTGAACCAGACAAGTTAGGCTGCTGAGCCACGTTGTGGTGTGCTTTCAGCTGTTCTGGCCCTGTAGTTTGGAATAGCCTCCCATGCAGAATATCTCAGAGTCTCATCACTATTTTGTCAATGCTTAGGCTATATCTTCAGACGTTCTCGCGTGTTCGTTATTAGTTCCCGGGCCGCTGTAGTGTGATAGGGACTACGTTACTGCTGCGCTGTACAAGATTCATTATCTTCATGATGATGACTATTATTATTATTATTATTATTATGAGAGCAGTTGTTTACGATGTTTGGTGACTTCCTCGTGTTCCACGCATCGTGATTTCGGTCCAGCTAGCACTGGACACATTTGACGCCGGTGTCAGTCTCAACAGCTTGACAAATCCGTCGATCATGTCGTCGCTATTCCAAAAATCGTCGTCCGTCACCACCACTTTGAACTTGACGCCGACAGACTTCAAACAATATCACCGCCGCCGAACACATCAAAGGACAGCATATAACCGTTGCTGTATTTTGACATTGAACACTGTGCATGAAGAAGGTACGTTTGTGTAGTTCACGTAATAATAAATGCTCACGCTTAGTGTCAAACTCCATCTAAGACACAAACGTACTTCTAATCTCTTATCTCTCAATTGCTCCAAAACCGAGTTTCTTCTAACAGGACTTAAACGCAGCTCTCAAAGATTCGCAACTCCTCAAACTTGGCTTCATATTTGACGAAAATCTTTTCGCCATCAATCAGATCTCTGAATTGTCTAAATCCTGCTATCATCACATTCGTGCTCTCTTCTCAAGGTTCTACAGTGTGAGTCAAAAAACAAGACACCCTACTCATGTCGACAACTTCGCGAAAAATTGAACGATTTTCAAGATTCTTTCACTGATAGACTCAGAAAAATAATTTTCTACAAAATAATAATTGTATAGCCCACCATAGCTTACAGATGTTGCTGCATTACCTTGTGAAACTGCAATGTTTCAAAAATTGTATAGATTCAAAAGTACATTATCGAAAGACGTTGTTTTGAAGTATTTTTGCAGATGTACCTGCTTAATTTCTTTTTCTCGTCAAATTAGAGTTTCAATAAAGAATTATGAAATATCAGTTCGCATTAAATATTCTGTGAGTGACCTAATTATGACATCCATATCTGTGCATGAGCCGTAATGACGCAATAAGTGTAAAATAAAGCAGATGACGTCAGCGCTCCATCTTGTAACAATTAACTTTAGCAAGCTATGAATTTTAATCCATGCATTCTTTTAGATGAAAATTCATGAGAAAATTATCTAATGTCCATCCTTTACCTTGTTACGGATTTTCAATTAAAATTTTATCGTGTATGCATATTTTACCTATGCCGCAAATGCAAGAAAAAATAACTGATGACGTCACAAAGTTGGTCATTCATAGAGTATTTATATTTACTACCAACTTATAGTACTTTGGTACTTCTTTGACGCACATTTTTGACAAAAATGTTGATTATTTGATGAGTTTAAATAAGATCTGATTCGCCAAAACGTGTACTATATTTTAGAATTTATGCGAGTTTTGAAACACTATAGTTTCACAAGGTAGTGCAGCAACATATTTAAAGTATGGTGGGATATACAATGCTCATTTTGTAGAACATTTTGTGCTTAGTCTAGCAGTGAAAGAATTTTGAAAATTGATCAATATTTCACGAAGTTATCGACATGAGTAGAGTGTCCTGATTTTCTGACTCACAGTGTAAATCGTTTAATTTGTTCATCGGTTTTATGTTTTATTCTATTATTTTCTGTTTTAGTTATTCCTACGTGCGGCAGTCTAAGCGGGCCAGCTCTCTGGTTAACTTTTGGGCGCAGTATAAAATAGTGATTGATTGATTGATTGACTGACGTCCGTTCGTCTCTTAGATTGAGTTTGACATTTTCTGTGTTGCTTTGTACCTCGTTTGATTTTCTTTATTTTTCAATTTTATGTGCTGTCATTCGACGAAATAAATATGAATGTACATGTATTTATATGATCAAAAGCGTCGTACAGAGTCAAAGAATAAGAAAAAAAAACAAACAACAAATACCGTTTACAAATACACCGTGCAAAATTTACACAGAATAAGATCGATTTAAGTCCTACAGCGCATTACAGACACCTGGTACAATATGTAGAACACTTGTTTTCCACGTAATAATCTCAATCTCAAAATAGGCATAACAGGTGGCAAGCCAGCAACAATGCATACAAGTGCATGAAGGCAGCGTGGAATTTGACATCGCAAATAGAAAAATGTGTCCTCGTCTCCAATATGGCCCTGCAATGTATTGTCTAAACGTACCGGCCAAGTGTCGAAACTGACAACGATTGGGTTGGCCACTCCAGCCATGTCGGCTCCGAACTCGATGTGATTGCGGTCCTGAAAGTGCCCAGTCGTCTCCGTCCAGTAGTGATGCGTTCCTGGGTCATCATTGCTACCAACACAATACACGGATGACAGTGGTGTCGTCGAAAAGTAGAGCATAAAACCACCTAGCCATGATCGATAGCCGTATGGTTGAACGTCGGACTCGTGATCGAGAGGTCGCGGGTTCGACTGCCACAGGCAAGTCGCTCACGCGCACCTGCCTCTGTCACCAAGCAGTATACTTTGGTACTAGTAGGCGGGGTCGGTGATGCTCCGAAGATAGGAAGGTAACCGCAGGTCTGGCGTCGCACTGGCTATAATCGTCAGCAGATTTTGTAGTTTATAGCACCTGCACGCCCAAAGCACTAAGACAAGAGATGCGAACCGACGTCGTTGGTCCTATGGACCAGAGTTGTCCAGATTGGTCTATTTTGATCGACCCATCCCAACCACCCCACCAAATATCTGACCCAACTCAACGCACTGTCGGGTGCACTTATGAACCCATGACCCAACCCAGACATTCCGATGAAACTAAGAATATCGGATCCTTTCACAATCCAAACCAACCCGACTCACCGGTCGAAGTACACGGTCTGCTGATGTTATAAGTAGTATCCTCGGCATAAAAACATTTTCACATTTCCGCGGTTCGACACACTCTCTGATACTCAAATCTGACGAAAAAGCTAGTCCCATTGGCAGATTGCAATATGATTATTGACAATTTTAGGGCATGTTTTTCGGGGTACTGAAGCGTGATTGGTTGACTGTTCGACGCACCTGTTTCCGCGGTCGAGCGAAAATTTAAAAATGTGATCACATTCCGTGCCGTAGACAATATGCCAGTCGCAATGACCGCCGTGGTAGTCTTTCGAAGATGGGTTGTCAAAGACCAACATCTTCAGCTCCAGAGTTGCACTGGCGTCCACTTGACAAGAAACCGCCTGAAACATTCGTGAAACTCTTTCATGCAACGTCTGTTAATCACCAGAATTCGGCGATAATAAGGGATTTATTCGCAGCGAATGCCGATGGGGTGCAAAAAAAATAAAACAGCAAAACAGCATGTAAAACAGGCCATACACCAAACACAAACGTTTCTGCAATTCAGCGAGAACACGTTGTTTATAATGACGTCAATGTGTTTCTGTAAGGTACAAAGTATTCAATTTTTAAAGCCTGGCAACACTTCTTGATATACTCAAATTTATACGGTGTTTAACTTGCAATAGCAAAACACGCCAAACAAAAGTGACGGGGTAAACTAGCAGTGTACGAAAGTGTTATTTTTTTGTTTCGAATGACGTTAACATGATTATCAGAAATCAATACTGACTTGTAGTTCTCCAAGGTTGTGGTTAGGGTTAGGGTTAGGGTTACGCCCTGATCTTAATCCTAATATGCCACTTTTTGTAGGACCTACAACAGTGAGTAATTTACGTAGTCATCAAATATAAGCCTATCGGAGGCAAACTGGACTGTTAATGTAGGCCTATACATGTTATTATTAGTGTCACGTCAGAACTATTATGTCACTTAATTAAATAACACTGCTTATGTACGCAATAATTCAGCATAATATTCACTTGAAATAATCCAATACAGATTAGCATCCTCCGAAAAATGATTCATGATCACCTGTTGTGTAGGCCTACATGATCCAGCCGCTGCCAAAACCCTTCAAGCATTATTTTTAGACCTCGTTACGGTGACGTTCAAGATACTTGGCAGTCGCTGCGCAGCGACCGCGTTTCATTAAGCCGCCTGCGTGAAATGAACTGAAACATTATAGTGCACAGTGATCGCAAAAAGTTTGCCAGTGAACTGGCCAACTTCGTCCGCCGCACATGACCGATAAATAAAATTGAAAACAAATGAAATTGAAACACACAAAAACTATAATCGTGAAAGTGTGCGTATTCGTGAGATGATTATTTCAAAGACACCGACCAGCAGCAACGCGGAAAGCAGAATGTGAATGATCATGACACAAGTGTAACAGCGATAGGCTTCCTCGAACAGATGACGACGTTGTTTACCTGCCATACACATCAGTCATACATACAGGTGCCCCATTAAGTGAGCTACTTACCGACATATCACTAAATCGTATTAAAACCCGCCAACGAGAATAAATATTTTTTTCCAAATTAAGACGCCAGTCGAGAACTATAATGTTATCACTTAATATTAAATATTCTACGCGTGACATTATGTGCGTCATCCATTATTGTGCGCGAGGCGCGTCACATAACACAAATTAAATCAGCGCTACTTCTTTCATCATTTCTCTTTCGTAGGCTGTGAATCGCACTCCAAAACCATCCTTCTGATAAACACTTATGCAAAACTTTCTTTTATTTCTGTTTGTCTTTTTTCCAAGTTTTTAATTACGATTTTGATTTTATACCCATACCGCAGCTTCAAACACAGTATTTGACGACGTCACAAAGTTGGTCATGCATGGAATATTTAACACCAACTGACAATATTCCGGTATTTCCTTTGCACTCAAATTTCATGAAAATCGATCGACATCGATGAGTTTTCAAATCGATTTAATGAAAATGCTAAAATAGCTAACTTTTTGGACCACGCACGACAAGATGGTTCAGTTGCATGCTGTTTTTCATTTAGCATTGGCGGGTTGATGATGTAACATATTCCACACGCGCGTAATAAGTGGTGGTTTACGACGAGCAGCTCAAATCAGAGCCCCTTGTCCACTGCCTTCTAAAAATAAACTTTTCCTATATTCTATATTTACCATTTACTATATTATGTTCATGTTGTAGAATCGTAGATTTGTATTGTGTATTTTTGCTTGATTTTGTACTGTATACTTCCAGCTTTAGGTTTTTACATCTTTTTTTCTAGTATTTGTATAATTCAGGTGTTTTAGCGTTAGTTTTTATGGGCATCTTGTCTGAAATAAACGCATACGTATGTGTGCACAACACACTCTTGTTTTTAATTCTTGGGTGAGGTTGCAGCGATTATTTTCAGCCCCTTGATGTCGAACCTTTCGTACTACCCACGTGCATTCCTTGTACATGAGTAGTTGGTATTGTTCACTGCCAGTTTGGCAGCGTGACTCATTTAAAGCTTTTCGCCTGACATCTCGCCAAGCTATCGTATTGCCATTGTCTGGCATCAGTGAAGTGTTACGGGTGTTATGCACCCGGACAAGTGTCGCCCAGCGCACGACTCAAAGAGAAACACAAGCACGTACATACTACACAAGTGTATACGGGGTGACAGTGACGTAATGCTCACTACAATAGTTAGCGCTGCCATGTTGGAGGTATACTGTGCTGTAGCAGTGCGACGTCGCCAACTTCGACGAATTGTTGCAAACTGTTGTGCACGTGTGTATGTCTGCGAATAAACATTAGCATTTTAATTCTCTTTTTCGCATTTGATATACCTCCAACATGGCCGCCTAGTTTCACGTTCAGGTCAATGATGTCTGCGCTGTACGTAAGTACCGTACGTCTGCGCTGCTGGATCGCATAACGTTTGCAACTGCTTTCGACATTTCGCAAGCGCCGTTGTAACAGCTGCGCCAAAAATCCGACTGAACGATTTTCGATATCTTTTCGATATTATACTGTAGATATCTGCCTGCCTGACGTACTGAGCCGGCATGCACGCCAAACGAGCTGTGAGGGTTGACTGAAAATGCAGGACTGGCATCAAACGGATCACAGTGATTAATCATTCAGCTTTGGATGACACAAGTCAGTATAGGCCCAACACTGAACTGTAGAGTGCAAGACTGGAAAAAATGCCATCGTTGCATGTTTTATCCATGCGAATCAATCCGTTCGATCCTAATCTTGTATTTTCCACTTATTAATATTATCAGTGTCTCTAACAGAGTTGGACATGGATTGAATCCATCCATGGATTGGATTGGATTGGATTGGGTCCGAAACTGCAATCCTCTGTTTTTTGGCATTTATATATTTTCTATATTAACAACTGACAAACGTTGACGCTGTAACACCATGATGTGCATTCTTGCAGACTTCAATCGTTTATGACTATACTGAACTTTTCTTTTTGCACTTCCTTTGAGTCGTCGTCCGTGAAACTTGGTTATGATGTACATAAACTTCAGTGACTAGTATGTTACAGACGCTGTTTCTTACCAATTATGCTTTATAAAC
>Ga0056116_1000601_pt1 | contig 12635 bp, 10 predicted proteins | sample WorMetOlspDAHAB2_FD_67352 | JGI IMG/M metagenome (GOLD analysis project Ga0056116, IMG submission 67352) | Marine gutless worms symbiont microbial communities from Max Planck institute for Marine Microbiology, Germany - Olavius sp. DAHAB.2 ...
CAAGCCCGCCAGCAATGAACATAAGCTCGTACTCTTTTTGTAAGGCACTTGGCTCGTAGTAGTCGTTAAGCATTGGCTCCGCGCCAACGTCCGGCACCCTATCGAGCTCCTCCGGATCGCCGCCCGTTACACGCCAATATTCGCGCGCCGCCGCGTCAACATCTTCGAACACCTGCAAGCTGTGTTGCTCAGCTCGAAGCTGTTGGTTCAAGTGGTCTAGCCACAGCCGGCGCTTGTGCTGGTACTCGGACTCAATGTGGGCGCCTATCATCATCCCGATCACCGCCATTATTTAATTAGTTTTGATGATATTAGCTGGAATGATCCTCTGTTTCACGAGCATATCTTGTGTCCAAAAGGCGAGCGCCACGGTCTCCACCAGCTTTGTGCTGTCTTTGATGTCCAAATGGCCTAGGTCGGCTGGCTTCGTCTTCAAGAGCTTCTTACCGACCATGCTGTAGCCCACGCTGAGCCCGCCAACGACGGCTGAATGATACAGCAGGTTTCCAAGCTCAGTGATGGGGCCACACAAAATAGGAATGCTATCTTACTGCTGTTTTGCACTGTTTATGAAATAACCTGTTAATCTATTATCCATAGGTCTGCAATCGTCTGTACACATTAATTTGCCGATAAACCAACTCCTGGTCAGTCGAAGACTACTTGCAGACTAGTCAACTCACTTAAATGTGATGGAAAAAATTTCGAGCAGATAATTGTGATTTAAAAAATTTTCTGTTGGTGAGTTGATAGTCCACAAATCTTTTAGTCTTAAAATATGCTGGCCGTGAGTTGGGTTATAGGCAAATCATCTGGTAAGCTACAAATCATTGTGGAGTTACTGTTCTTGGAATGCACAGTGCTAAATGGTGTCTGGCTACCACTGTCAAAAGTTGCATTCTTGCCCAAGTTTTTTGTTAGTTTTTAGTCTGTGAATTCTGTTTTGTGTTAATGTTTTTTTTCAGTTGTTGGCAGTTAGTTGTTATTTTAAAATTATGGCTAAAATATTGATTGAAAGTTTCTTTTAACATGTGCTGTGTTTGTGTGTGTAGCATATGTTGATACTGCCTGAAGATGGTGCTACCAACAGTTCTGTGACACTGGATGATGGTATAGGCCAAGTGGCCGGCATTGCTGTAAACCATCTGCAGTCACAGGAGCAGTCGTTGCAAAATGCATCAGCAACCGATAGTGATATTTCATTCAGCCATTCACAGACAGATCTACCTTCACTCGTCGATCAATGCCTGACCGATACTGTGACGGAAGAAATCGATGTGATAAATTGTCAAAGTCATTCGGAGTTTGTTGATGATGTAGAGTTACGCTCTGCATTATCCACTCCGCCATTGCATTCAGACTTGGATAACGATATCATTTCTACTTCAAATGAGCATTATATGAATGGCTTATTTTGTTGTAATACAGACAGTCTTTTATCAATTGAGTCAGCTCCTGAGCCATTCGATAGTGAATTTGGTAAGGATGTTAGTAACTGTTTTGTTGGCAGCAATGATATGGTTGCTGAGCAGCTCAATGTGAACACATTGCTGCATCAGAATGAAGCTGACGCATTGAAGAATGATGCAGAAAGAACAAATAGCATTGCACCAGAGGTATCTAGTGGACACCAGTGTGTTGAAGTCACGCTAGATGCTGTCGACAGTGAGGAAGTTCTTGCCATTGCTGTTGCATGTGATATGAATGCTGAGGATGCAGTGGCATGTGCAAACTCAGGTTTCATAGAATCAAGAGATGCTGGAGACAAATATTGTGATACTGCTTTGACTGCAAATGAGTCAGTTTCTGGTCATAATGAAGAAGAGTCAGTGAGTGTCGCTGTGGAGTGTACAGAAGAACGTGTGTCCAGTGCACTTGCAAATGACAGTGGCATAAAAAACATTGACGGCTCATTTGATTGCAAAGCCGCAAACACTGAGCACTTGGAACCCTTATTAGATAATGGTAAAACTGATGTTGATTTTGTTGCCATGTCACCATGTCCATTCACTCCATTGTGTATTGACACAAGTAATGCACATGTGCTGTCAGATGGTAAAGAAAATATTGCATGTGACATATCATGTGATATCAATTCATTACCTGGTGAAATCAAGCCAGAAATATTGTTAACAGCTCCTGGCATTTCTGACAAACCTTCAGTTTGGAATGCAGATGATGATGGACCATGCGAGTCATTTCTGTCTAATATGAATGGACCTTTGCCCACAACATTTGTGGCATCATTTTCCTCGTTAAGCAATAGTGGGTTGCCGTGTGACGAAACCTGGGTTCCTGACTGGAAACTTCAAACAAACGCCACAGTTGTGATTGAAAAGCTTGTACTACCAGCCAACCAGTACTACTTTGCATCCAAAAGCACAGCTGCTACTGGGAACAAAAGTGGCAGCAATAAAGAACACTTGCACGGCTTAAAGTCCAGTCACTTGTCCGCACCCAGTAAATTGGCATCTGTGCAGCCTGTATTGTCAAAGATACCGGTCATAGAAGAACAGAGGGAATCAGACAGCTCAGTGAAGGCTACTCTCAGTACTTCAGAAATACCGGTGTCAGCTTCGTGTGCTTTGGTGGCAGATGTGTCGTCAAAGCAACTGGAGGAAGGAAAACAGAAGAGCAAACAGGGTTCAGAAACAGTAGCTGTTTCACCATGCTCATCAGCATCTAATTTGTCTGTTGTGTCTTCTTCCCGTCAAGAGAAAAGTGATGCCGATTACCTCATTGATTCAAGGTATCAGCCGGTTGTTCGGCTAGTTCGATTGCCATTGGAGTTCTTTCGCATGTTACAGCAAACATCGAAGCCTGTTGCATCGTCATCAGTACCAATATCTGATCTTCCAAAGAGGTTTGTAGCCCTTATGGCATTTAACTTGTACACCAAGTTACATTGATCTTAAATAACTGTTTGATTTGAAACTGGTATTTAATGGTTAACGAAAGGAGACATGAGTTGGTTTAATGCAAAAACTAAAAGCTCTTCCTTCACACACCAGTTTACATAGTCCACATACCACTGTCAGCGCTTCTGCAGTGCATATATCTGACTACAGTTCTTTTGTGATAGATTGAATAGTGCATATACTGAATCCCCGTTGATGTCGCCCACCACATACATTAATTGGATAGCTGCATATATTAGAGCCTTCTTTGCAGCTGGACCTTGAGTCTGGAACAATCTGCCAATGGATCTGAACTTGTCACACAACTATTTTAGACAGTTGCCTAATACATTTTTATTCGAGCAGTGGGACCAATTGCAGTGTGAACCTTTTTAACTCCACTTTAGTCATGTTATTTACTTATAAGGCCAGACAAACACAGTGTGTGTGATTGATGCTGGGAGGGATCTTATCATATCGGTTTAATTTTGATGGTGTCGCACACTTTTGACTGAGATAATAGAAGTGTGCACAGTGCTCGTGATGTGACAATTATGTTTATATGCAGTCAAAGTGTGTCGAAACAGTTTGGTATGGCTCATCAGACAGCTGGAAATGCCAGTACTGCCTCTGCTGTCGATAGTAGCCATCGAGATGGAGGAGCTACTACGCCTCACCAAGCCAACAAGGTATCTATGATAGAGCTGTTGGCTCCATGCATAATGGTTCACATGGTTAAGTCCAGCAAGGTGTATGTGGGTGGACAGTTCAAACCCTGATCTAACTTGCTTGAACTAGGTTCTGAATTTAATTTCGGATTGGATTCAGATGTGCCATCAATCATGTATGTGATTTTTATCCGACACTGGATGGTGGTTTCGAGGTTGCCCTGTGTAAAATGTGAACTTTATCGGCATTCACATCAGCATCAATATATGCAACCAGTGTATTGGCTTCTGGCCATGTACTCTACTCACTCACTCACTCTGGCCACATACACCCAATCAGCTGTGTGGGTGAAAGGTGCAGTGTCAGCTGTTAAGTGAAATAAACTGGACAAAGACCACTCACCTTGGCCTTGCGTCACAAATGCCAGTCTTGATGCACGTTGTTTGATTTCAGGTTGAGACTGCATCCAGTTGTAGCCTCAGTGGTAGCTGGTGGTGCCAGCCATACCAAGTAGCTTTTAACACCCTCTGCTCTTTGCTGTTTCCAGTGAATTTTGTGTGAAAGTTTGGTTTGTTTTAGAGAATATATATTTCAGTGCCAAAAATGGCTGAAAAATATCGGGAATTTACTCGGGAAAAATCTGCAAATTGTTCTCTTGCTACCAAATTTGTGGAAAGTGGCTAGCATCAGCCTGGGCTTGGTTTATTAGGTCTTTCATTGGCTGACCCAAGTGGCATTGTATGTGTATCTACTGTATTCACGGTTTCTGCTAGCTTGGTCTATTGCTGTTTTCCTTTGTTCTGTTTCGTTGACATCTGTCTACTCATTTTTTGACACACACTTGCCAGTGATATCAATCACTGCATTTAATGTCACACACTGCAGCACTTGACCAGGAGAGGGTTTTTAGCAATCTCAGAATGAGTAGTCCAGTGCCTTCATCACATCTGCTGCAGCCAAGTCTCTGTGTCGTTTCCAGTTGGCATCAGGTATTCCAGCTGCATGTAGCTTAAAGTTTTTTTTTATCCTCTTTTGCTATCATTGCACTGTTTTGCCTGTTTATTACTTTTGTCATATTTCCACTGTTGGGTGATGGATTACTGGTGTGTTTGTTTTACAGAAACGTGGTAGTTCATCTGTAGATGCTTCATTGTCAACACCAGCTTCAAAGCGTAAGAAAATTTCTGCGAGACTGTTGGACTCGGACGACAGTTCGGATGAAGATGCAGTGGACAGCAGTGCTAGGAAGTTGCACGGCTCCGAACTTGCAGCAGTATGGAAGATTGACCGGTTGAAAGCATCTTTGCAGAAGCCTGCAGCGGAACCAAAGGATAAGCAGTCAGCAACAGAACCCGGTCTACAGAAACCGTCCAAAGATTTGCTTAAGAAGAATACAGTCAGTGAGGAGCGACTGAAGGAGAGCAAGGAAAAGGTTAGACAGGAAGATGCAAAACTTGTCAAAGAAAAGCACGTAAAGAAGCTAACTGTGATGGAAACAGTTTCCAGAACTCCTTCCAGTGCTGAAGATCGTTTGCACAGAGATGCTTACGGGAAAGTTTCAAAACATGGAGAACAGCAGACCGGCACTAAACTGCCGGAGAAAGGAAGTAAGAGTGACGGCAAGCAGCGCTCGACCTTCGTGATACCGAAGCTGAAGAAATCTGCCGAGACCACATTAGGATCCAGTGCTGTTGTGTCCGATACGTGGTCCGAAATGATGAAACGGGGTGCGGAACTGGAAAAGAACCGGCCGAAGCCACCGCTGCCTGCTGGCATGCGGCGCATTCCGAAAATTGTCCCGAAAGCTGGCATGTGCGGTCAAGGAGATGTCGGTGTGCTGGATAAAATCGAGCAGCACCCCGGATTTCTCCGAATGCAGGCTTCGTCGCAGAAAAATGCGACAGCAAAAAGTGAAGATGACCGAACTTCATCGGCTGTTAAAAATAAAGGTGACAGAGACTCGAGGAGACATGTTGGATCGGGGCAGCGTACCGATGGTAAACCTTTAGAGCCGCCTGCTCATTCGTCTCCAGAAGAGTCCCACCAACCTCCCGCGATCACTGTTCCTTCACACATTCCAGCAAAGTCGCTGTTACCGACGCCGTCGGCAAAACCGGCCTCATCAACTCCTCGGTTTTCGCTACCCTCGTCTTTGCGCAAAAAAGTGCTGCTGCCGACTCCAGACCAGACAGGGTCAAGGGCAATGTCTGCTGCGCCAATCCCAGTGCTTCTTCGTCGAGGTCCATCGTCATCTTCGAGGACACCGTTTGATTCGTCGTCACCAATCGATGACGACAGCTTTCCACTGGATGAGACTGATAATCATCCAGGTATTTGGTCGAAAATTGCCAGTACTGGATTGATAGAATAATTATTTATAATTACTGTTCGTGTTGCTGCCCTGTGGACTTTATTAAGTTTTCTGTCTGGCAGCAGTCTTTCATGGTGTCCAGCATAATTTGTAAAGATGGTGTTGGTGTCGTGGTATAGAACTATAAATATTGTTGTGAGCTGCAGCAGCAGCAAATGTTTTATCTGTAAATATACAGCTATTTTTTTCTGCTACAGAGTTCGTTCCCTCTGCATTTGGATTTACTGGTAATAGGTATTCAGTTACATATTGTATTAAGAAGCATTACTTAGTTGCCAGTTTTTGACTGTACTATATGGCTTTCTGAAACCTAAAAGTTAAGGAACATATTTAAAACTTAAATCATTTTCCAACAGTGTCCACCAGAACCCGTTTTATTAGTTTTAATAGTGATATTATTCTATAAATTTCTGTAAAAAATATTTTAATGCTTTAATGTTACTGTTTTCATTTTATCCTTCTGTGTTTCCTTTTCTGTGGAAGTAATAGCTCTTAGTTGCTTGAGAATTAATGGTGAATTTCAGCTTATGTGTTTCCGTTCTGTTATGCTGCATAATTCCGATTTATTTTGCTGCTGCTGGAAAGTCACTTTCTAGTTTGGTAAACATTTTCTCTGCTATGTGGTTGCAGTGCCATCACTGTCGAGTGATAGTAATGTAATGCCTATAACAACTATCCAACGGCCGAGTCTGCTGGGCGAGCCGAAGACAGGCTTGCTTGGTGACTGTCCCCCAGAGTTCAGAAGCACGTCTATGCCGTCCCATTCTCTGTGAGTAATCTTGTACATGCTACTTTTTATAAGCATTGTGTTTCTTTTGCTAGTGTTTTGTGTGTTGGTTTCTGCGTAGTTGCATTCAGTTGTTATTTTTAATTATTATTATTCAGTGTTAAATAGGCTTAGATAATGACAATGGAAATTAGTACAAATGGTACATTAATATTGCTTTTGAATACCTCTGATATGTAGAACGCCTATAGTTGGTTGGATGCTTACTGTTGTGTGCTGTTTAGTAGTGGGAATAGGGTTTGGTTGCTTAGTGGTGATACACCGGTATTTGTACCAGTGTCCACTGTCATTTTATGGAATCCATCTTAAATGTTGAGACCGTTGTGCTTGTCAGCCTACACTTACTGTGGGTTCTCAAGCATAGAGTATACAAGATTGCTGTGCTGTCATATGAAATTAATAGTGTGCCACAGTGTCTTGGGTCAGTTAAGTTGTCCCAAATCATATTCTCCACCTTAGTCTGTTTTTGTCTGTCGGACTGATCTCATGGCTGTAGACCATTTACTCTTGCTCATCGGTTTTTATGTTTTAGTTCTATTTTTCTCTGTTTTAGTTATTCCTATGTGTGGCAGACAAAGTTGGCCAGCTGTCTGGTCAACTTTTGGGCGCACAATAAAATAGTATCTGATGACGATATCAAGTATGTTGGGTTAACAACTTGTTTTACCAAGGTATGCAGTCTTTTGGTTTGCCTTTTTGCTGGCACACTCCTTCTGGTTATGACTTCACTGTGTGTGGGCTCAGGAACTGTGGAATATGCCCACGTCATTTCCTGGCCGAGTGTCGTAAAAGGCAGCAGATTCAGGATAGTTGTAGTTGTTTGTTGTGTTGCGTTGAGTTGTGTATTTTCCCTGTGCTGTTAATGTTTTCTTCTCTTTTAACTCTTAAAGCACAATATTTAAAATAAAATTTCCACCAATATCAACCTCTTAACCGGACTGTAATTTTTAAAGGCACAATATAGCTTATTTCAGGGTACCTGCACTGACCTACAGTCCTACAATTCATTGGCCGGCCTTGAAATAGCCTTAAATATTAAAACACTCATAAAGGCCTAGAGTTTTTGAAAATGAGAAGAAGGCCATGAAAAGTTTGGAATGTAGTTAGAGCCAATCATACGTCCAAACAAAGCAGGTGAGAAAGTTTACGGCAACCACTGAAATGTTCGCTGTTGGTAGAAGAGCTTTTTACTTTTATAGTATGACATATTGATAGATTGTGGAGCAATTGCTTTGAAGTGGCCTCAAATTATTGAAGGAAAAGGCCTTGAATTTTTTTTGGACAATGCAGGAACCATGTTAATTGCTCTGAAGTACTGAAGGTGCCACTAAATCCTGGCCAACCAATGTGGTTGAGTCCAAATGCCAAGTGTGTGTATGTGTATGCAGCAAACAACATGTGTTGCCAGACGCTCAGGCAAATGCTGCAGAGGATGATATGGCCCAGTGTCTGCAGTGGGTCACGGATGCATACAACGAGTTCCTGATACATGGGGTGCTGTCACATGAACGCGTCAACCACCTTCAGATGGTGTACGATAAACTCCGATCGAGCGAGGATGTGGCACAGGGCAACGATTTTCAGACGATGTCGAACCTAACAGAAATGATGGGCAACTCGGTCTCTACCGGAATGCAGATACCCAGCCTGCTTAACATGAACATTACACCGCCTGTGTCTATTAGTGCCATACCAACGATTGGTTCTGCCGAGCAGAATATGTTAACACCAACGCCGACGGTAACTAGTCGTCACCATGAGCAACGATCGCGTAGCCACAGTGTCGAAAAGCCGCTTCCCTTGGCATCTGATTTTGCTGACGAGGACCGTTTAGTCCACAGCAAGTCACACAAACAGTCTCCTGATAGTCATGCCAGCTCTGGGTTAGCAAACAGCGTGACTATGGAGTTTGGGTCCGATAATGGCCAAGATCCATACTCGCCATTTGATTCACCTTTCAGTCTGCTGGATGGAAAGCTGCCACATCCTGCATCTCACGATGGCCAGCTGTCACAGTTTGGACTTGGCGGTGTTAGCACGCGGGAACCTTTTATGAAGGACCATAGCCCGGCAGGTGCCCCAGTAAGTTCAAGTCCATTTCATTTGCCGACAAATGGCACTGGTCGGTTGAAGCCGCCGCCGGTGCTATTACCACAGGACATTCTTGCCACTCGAATATCGGACGAACTTGCGCTGGTCGAAGTGCTACTGCGGATTCAGTTTGAGCTGGCAAGCATTGGCGATCTTCCTGCCGAAGATGCCACCACTGCCTCTGAGATAACGGCCACAGGTGGGCCGTCAACTGCGTCAGAGGAAGTTTCACCGGAACAACTCTCAACGACCACGACAGCTGTGTCGGCAGATTCGTTGCTGGGAAACGCAATCAGTCTGCCAGCTCTGCCATCGCCAAGTTCTCTGCGGGGGTTGATAGCTACGCCACCATCTTCTACACCATGTTCCCAGGGTCAGGTACTGACTGCTCTATCGGCTGTAGTATCTCAAGCCTCAGTCACTCCAAGTCAGAGTGGCAACATACTACTGTTGGCTGCCGCCCTCAAACATAAAATGCCATCTACGCCACCAGTTGTCTCGACCTCTGCTCCAAGTGTTACAACCAGTGTTAGTAGCACTGCGGCTGTGGTGACTGTATCTGCTCCCAGTTCCGCGCCAGTTGTTTCTGCCTCTGCAACCAAGCCAACCACATCTGCTGTCCCAAAGCTGTCATCTTCATCACAGCAGAAGCCAACTGTGAAGACGTCATCCGAGCTTCAGAAACCAAACAACCAAACAGACACAAAGTCGGACGATGCAAGCAAATCAGCATCTAAAGATGGCAACAAAAAGGTTTGTCGTACTTGTTGCTGGCTACCAGATGATGACCGATTGCCCATTCCCAAAATGACCTATTATGTGTCGGTGGGACGTTAAACCCTTACTCACTCACTCGGCCACCGCGAGCCGTGACCTTCCCAGTGCCAAACGTTGCATCATTATTGACACAACTGTTAACTTTTGGAGTTTTGTGCCTATTTTTGATTGATCACAAACGTTGCTGATTAGTTATAAGTTCATTAACTGCCAGAGAAATCATTATAATTGCAGAAAAATTTATTTTTGCAACACTTGTTGTGAAAATATCAACGCTTTCTGACTTCAGTGTTACTACTGGTAGGTCATCCATGAATAATAATATCTAAAGTATAGTGCCATTTGCAATGCTTAAGAGGCGCTGAAAGATTCGTTTCTTCTTGGTGCATTATCTTCATACTGATTACTGATATGTGAAAACAAGGACGCAGAGCAATGAAATGGGAAAGGAGAGCTATGAGGGACTGAGAACTAGAGAACGACCGATGTGAACATTGTGAACATCGGGACATCCGACATTGGTACGATAACGGTGTTTTAGCCAACATTGGTAAATTCGAATCCTGAGTGGTAGTGTGCAGATGCCGATGTTGACATCAAAGCAGGACAGAGCTGCGGCACAAAGATCAAACAAAGCCTGAAACAGACTACATGCCACGGTAGTAATCGACAAACAACTGGGGTCTCTGCCACCCCACACACGCCACGGCCATCCATATCAGTGACCTGATACTCAGGACCTGCACTCGCATTCCTTTTATGTCCTCTCAAAAGACACTCCGTGTGATATCTAGTGTCGTCTGATCTGTATTTTGCCCGCCCAGGTACAGCTAATAGTCATTGACATCAATTAGTTATCCTGCTGCCTCTCTTTCCCCCTCTCCCTCATCTGCGTACACCCTTGGACATGCCCCACCACTCCATCAGTCGGCCCCCCGCCCGCCACACAGCAGACCGTGATGATTGATAAGTAGTGACACCACCATAGCAGGACAGACATACACTTCAGCAGCTGTATCTCCATTAGTCCAGGGCGATGTGTGGGTGGGAGATTAATAACATCGGCATCGGTAATTTTGCAAATGCCACATCCGTCGTTCTCTACTGAGAACCTTGGAGGATCAGAGAAAATATGTCAAACAGCTAATCGACAGCAAAATACAATGACTGCATGACCTCTGCCTGAAAATTGAGTTCTGTCATTGTAATTTATAGTCAAGAGGTATGTCGTTCTGTGGTGACTTTTGGATGTTGGCTTTGGATGTTTGCACTGAAATATACTATTGGTTGTTTGGCATTGGTACACAGGATGCAGTAGATAAGAAGGCGTTGGAAGACCGCATCATATTGTTGTCCAGAAGTGCACTCAAGCCGCACTATCATGGTGGCCGCATCACTGCACAGGAGTACAAGACCATTATGAAAAAAGCTATCACCAAGGTACATTGAGATTTATGCATTTGTGACTTGCCCGTAGCAGCAGCTGTGTATACATCGGGTGCAGTGATGTTACTCGGCTGAGCATAAACACGCTGGCATGTTGGAGGCATACTTAACATAAACAAAGAACAAGGTTAAAAATGTGCAAATAAGTCTCTCATTCAGTGATTTGTAGTGGCCTGGTATCTAGATTAGGGATGTACCGAATATTCGCTCCGTATTCGCTTTGATGCCGAATAGTGGTGCGAATAGCGTATTCATATTCGGACGAATAGTGTCGTCAGAACGAATACGAATAATTAGTCTGTACATTTATAGTGCAGCTAATGACGTCTACAGCCGACTTCACTCAGTCAGTGCCAGCTGCTCTCACTCAGACCGCCTGATTATAGGAGACGAATGAAGGGGAGAGGGTCATGGCTAGACAGCATGCAGGCACGGCCGTAATTAGCGAGGGGTATAAATATTATGAGGTGGTAAATATTAGAACAACAGGTGCAGCATCAAAATGCTCAGCCGGCAACGCTATTCGTATTTGTATTCTAGTATTCGGCTGAATAGTTCACAGAACTATTCATATTCGGCCGCATAGTCTAAAACCACTATTCCGTAATCTAGATTACTGCAAGGTCACTAAAGCGTTAACAACTGAAGGATCATTGGAACAGAAGTTTTCAGTTGATGCCAGAATACAATAATGTTGAAAAGACATTATCTGGCAGTGCATTCCAGACCCTAGCTGCATCGACTGGAAAAGCTCAGCCATCGATAATGGACAGTTTGAAAGACAGTAGCAGCAGAACATAACGTATATTGACCTGATACATCGGCAGAGTGAGCAGGTTTAACGCCACACCAACGCAACACTGGTCATTTCGGAGGCGGATACAGCAGTTGGTCCCAGGAGTAGCGGCTGAGTTCCATGTAGAACCATAAATTCGTATGCCAAGGTTATGTGAAAGGTTATTTTGACTGCTTTACAGTGGGTTTGGAAACGTATGTAGTGTACAACATTGTACTGCCACAACACGGAATTCCTCCAACATGGCAGTAATATTTATTGTACACAGAATGATATCACTGTCACCCCATGTGTACATTGCAACAATGTCTTCTTGCTAATTTTGAGCGTTCAGTGCACTGCACCTACCACATATTTCTTACCTGTGTATTACCTGCCCAGGAGTACAAGGCCATTATGAAGAAGGCTGCCACCAAGGTAAAATGTTTGCTTATGGTCTTAGCAGCTGTGTATACAGTGCAGTGGTATCTTATAGATTTGAACCTTCACTGCATTGCACGTAATAATATATTCACAGCTGTTCAAATTAAGGCTGCAGAAATAATGATTTATTAATTGATAAATTGTTAAGATCATTGCTTGATTAAATTCGTGGCTTTAGCAGCACTAATTTGTGCATTTCTGGTCAAGTTTAAAGTAAACAACACTACAATCACCGACTTGGCTTGTTACAAAGATGAAAATTCTATTCCAGAAGCAGAAAATCCACTATTTCCGATGTTGCTGTAGTTTATGAAAAATAACAAATACTGATGGCTGAAATCCGCAGTTTTTGTGGTCTTTTGATTGACTACTAACATT
>Ga0056116_1000603_pt1 | contig 12611 bp, 12 predicted proteins | sample WorMetOlspDAHAB2_FD_67352 | JGI IMG/M metagenome (GOLD analysis project Ga0056116, IMG submission 67352) | Marine gutless worms symbiont microbial communities from Max Planck institute for Marine Microbiology, Germany - Olavius sp. DAHAB.2 ...
GAGCACATATTATACTTGTTGTGACGACTTGACTGCTCATTACTGATCATAAATTGTATATGATGCTTAAAAAATATATTTGTGTTGTGTTTAATAACAAATGCATTTCTCATTTGCATCTTAGTCGCTTCCCACTTGCATTAACTGTTAGCACGATGTTAAGGGGTGGTGTGAAAATAAACGGTTGTTCATTGACCCTCTCCGATTCTATTTTAACCTCATCCTCAGCCGTTTGCTTTCAACGAGTGATCATTGATTAATCAATTTAATTATACTTCTGCCACACATGTACATTCAACAGAGTCCTATCAGTATTAAATGTGTCATAAGTTTGTCGTTATATTGTTTCGTAAATTAATAAGAACTCTATAATATCAGGCCTGTATTTAGCCTCACACGGGTGATGTTAATCTTGATGTAGTTGAAGTGTAACACCGAAACAACTTGGCATTAGAATAACATTACTTGGCCAAGGCTAATTGATGACGCTATGGCTTGCATGACATGCACAAGTCATCATAATGTTTGCCCATTGCCCAGACCGATCTTCTACAGGGTTTTGACGACTTGACTGTGACGAGTTGACCACCTGTATATTTTATGGTTGTGACGAGTTGACTCATTTCCGATTTAGGCCGATTTTGGCTGGTGACGAGTTGACCGTGTGATGAGTTGACTGTAAGCCCTGCTCCCGATTTGCTAGTTGACTTTGTAATAGGTTATCACCGTGTGTTCAATTCTTTGCTGTTTGTGAAGTATACAGTTTGTAAAACAACATGTCGATGCAAGTTTTATGGAAAGACTACACTATTTGCACACCAAAAAGCCAAACCCTAATCTTTCAAATTCTGAAAGTGTACAAATAAAATCTACTCGTTTTATGGGTAACAGTGCAGACAAGCTCCGCCATGCAACATCTGATGCTTATTCAGCAGAACATGTTATATTGGCGGAGCTTGTGTGCACTATAATCGTTTTATGTATGCATTCTGTGTGTATTTAAAACACTGATACATGTAATCTTGAAATTCCATTTTAAGATGTGAAATAGACGACTGCATAAACATTCATTGTATGGTTCGTAACCAGTTATTAATGGGAAAAGTCGTGGTCAGTCAGAACGCAGAATGCTCAATTCACAGATGTGACAACTCTCGGACTGGACGATTTGACGCATGAATGACATGAATAGCATACTGGTGCTTACTTAGGCCATATTCCATTTGTGTAAACCAGTTTAGATTTGCTCACACAAGTGTTGTGAATGGTTTCGTTTTGGTGTGGATGCCTTGACAACAAGACTGAACAAGTGCAGTGAAATTGCCATTTCCGCTAAATGTGTCAGCAAAAACATTTACGTTATGCAATCATGTGTCTAAAATAATGCTTTAGACGCATAATGACGAATAGCACTATATTTATGTCAACATTATTTTTCAGCAAATTGTTGATAGAAAATCTACATGTATTTGTTACTGGACTCCACCATCTTGGATTAGGGTTCACCATCCCCATGGTTCAAGGTCTGCAACCACTAGGGTTAGGGTTAACCTTAACCGGTTGCTAAGGTTAGGGTTCTCCATAGCCCTAGCAGTTGCGGACCTTGAAAAAACATGGGAATATTGGACCCGAGAATGGTGACCCAGTACCATAAACTGAACAATCCTACACTGGTTTCGGTTTAGATTTCGAAAATGGAATACACTCTTACTGTTATATCCTAGGTGACGTCGTAGAAATATTGGCAAATGTATTGATTGGTTGTTTTGTAGAAGATTATGGATGCAGGCCTTGCAACGACGTCATCTTCCAGTAATACTGTTGACGTGTCGGAATTTCTGTCATTGTCAAACGCTTCTCCTGCCCCTGAGCTAATGCACACACTTCAGCCACTGCTGCCAAACGGAAATTCCGTCGAAACTGATCTTAGCATTATGTCGAACGATTTGGATGCTATCAGTGCAGCTGATATGCAGAGGCCTGCCAGCTACGATTTTCTGAGTTCTGCTGGCGTTACAGAAGCATATTCGACATCCGGTGGTACGGAAGTCGGTTATGCGTCCACGACAGAGATTAATGTCACTTCTATATCGTCTGTAGATATACCGGTCAACTCTTCTCAGTATTATGTCCAGTCCATGTCGGAGACCAGCATAAAACCGAGCCAGATGCAGGACACCGGGTCCAAGTTTGGGCAGTTGAATCTATCAGCCGCTGCAGCAACATCGCCACACGTTCCAAGTAGCTCGTCTCATCTTTCTGCCGACCTTTTATCTGTTCCGAACAATATTGTGCTGCCGACAACTCAGACGTTTGGCGGCAGCCTACAACCGACTGGTGTTGTCGACGTGTCCACGCCGCCGAAAAAGCCGCTGTCGCCTTACATGAGATTCAGCAAGGGGGTGAGACATTTCCCTTTTCACAGCTCGTTATGATTATAAATGTTATTGATGATTGTGATTGGGGTGTTTCAGTTATGCTAAAGTCTGTTAAAGAACTGTGGTTGCTACAGATAGTAAGTTTATTGTGTTGAAAAGTAACTAATTTTTAGTTTCCTCGTTGTCATTGCTGTAACTGGCAGTGTGCACTGTATGCGGTGTTTAGAGTCTCTATTGTAGATGCAACGCATTGATAAAAATTAAAGCAACACTAAAATGTGTCATATTTGTCGAAAAGTTAACCAGAGAGCTGCATGTAACCAATAGCTAAAATCGGAGAGAAAGAAAAATAAAACAAAAAACCGACGAGAGCAAAGAAATCCATTTATCAGTTCCAGTTTTGTTAGTACGTTAGCCAAGTGATTGGCTGGGAAGACTTACTTTTGTGATATCTTTCGTGTCTAAGGGTTTCCCCTTCAAAGACCGGATTGAAGAGTTATTTGTTGTAATGGTTTATTATGTGTATTCCCAACATGTAACATTGTCAACTTTTTCATTAATTTCACTTTTTTAACTGCAACATACTTATCAAAGGCACGATACAGCCTGTTTGTGCTGAAAGTGCCATTAAACGCCAATCAATCAATCCCAATCTGTCAGTTCCAGAGCCTTTGAGATCTGAACTGAGGGTGTGAGTTGAACTGGTGATCCAGTAATCCATGTGCCAATTCGCTTGTGTATGGCGTTTCTATGACTGCAAAGCTGAGTGATGTGCAGATCTGGCAGAAGGTGAAATCTGCGAATCCGAGCTTGTCAGTCTGTGAGGTGGGAGCGACCATCGGACGGATGTGGCGCGAGATGAGCGACACCAACAAGCAGCATTTTAACGACGACTTTGCACTTGATAAGGTACAATGCTCAATGCTGCGATTGCTGCCTAATATTGTCAGCAAGTTAACAAGTTTTTTAGACAGTGTGTAATGTGTATAAACTAGAGATTTACTGGATATCCGGTTCCGATTGGCCGGATATCTGGCCATTTACAAAAAATTCGGCTCCAGTTCCGGCAGTATCCGGTACCAACTACCGGATATCTCAGCCAGATATCCAGATTGGTCGTTTTCAGCAGTCAGTTCACTAAGTTGTTATGCACATGTATTTCTACTACTTTCGATTGTTGTTGTCATACTGCCTATTCGTACCACACAGAAAACCAAAAAATCGCTATGCAGCAAGTGTTCGGATATCTGGTTCCGGTTCTGACCAGATAGTTCGCTCGATATTCTGTGTTCCTCCGGTTCTAGTTGGATTTAAAAAATTGCTATCCGGTACATCCCAAGTACAAACAGTTTTCTGAAAAACGTTCGTTGGTCAACTTATTTGCTTTTTTACAATGTCGTCATTATTTGTCATATTTGGAAATTAAGTGAATGAATTTGCATCCTGTTTTTATGTCGTATGCTTGTACATACAAAATATATGAATGACTTTTTGTAAGCTTAGCAGCTGGCTAAGTATAAAACATGAACAGTTGTCTCACATTGGCAGCCTTGCTTGGATGCCATGTCACACACAGAGAAACCTTTTTATTATCTTGTAGATCTATCTGTTCTGTAGGTAAGCATGTGATATAACAAGGTGTGTGTAGTGTGTACACAGCTGGATTGTCACTTCAGCATGGATAAATCCGTGATACTGACACGTTGCTCCGTTTAAAGCCAAACTTTGTTCAGTGGCACACAGTGTAGGACATCATGCTTATGACCAACTGGTCTCTGGTGACTCTATTTAATGTGACTGTACTTAAAGGCCAGCTGTGTGTTAACTCTTGGCAAGTTGTTTATGCCAACGTGCCTTTGTTACCAATCCTCACCTATGCTTCTCAGGAGGATGATGCTAGCCATAAGTGGCTCATCTGTGTTTTCCTGAAATCGTTTATACATACACATATGCATATGTGTACGTGTCACAGTTGCGGTACGACACGGAGATGCAACAGTACCTAATCGCAAACGGCCTCCAGGCGTCCGACCTTTCCAAGTCGAAGAAGAAGAAAGACAGCAAAGAGAAAGTGCCGTCCGCATCGGCAACGTCCGCGCCAACACAGCCGCTGGTCACGCTAACGCCAGAGCAGATGGCGGAAGAAATGGCACGGACGATACTGGAGTCGGCTGGAATATGTGCAGACCCGGCTGCCCTCTCGAACCTGGCTGGTGACGCTCCGCTGGGTGATGATCAGCTGCCGTCTTTCTCTCACGTGTGGTCTGGTGCGGATACAATAGCTCCTGCTCAGCTCTGTCTCAGTGCCAATCCGCCGTTTGTTGCTGCCGGGACTACAGTCCCACTTACTGGTGTAACGGCTGCAGCGTCCCAGTCAGCAGCCTTATGCAGGTGAGAAGAAAATGCAGGTGACATCATTTTTACTATAGTTACTGCTGCCGTGTTGGAAGTATAGCATGTTACAGCAGTGTCACATTGTTAATATTCAAGCTTGCAAACTGTTGAATTGTGCACCGGTCAAAATACACAGTCTGCAATTAACTTTGGCATAAGAATTTTTTTATTTGAGCTTTTTAACTTGAGTGTCAAGTGTACCTCCAACATGGTATGCTGCTCAGTTCAGTGATGTCACTGCACCTCATGTATATGTGACATATTAAATTGTAGCGATTTTTTGAGTTGTATTAAATTACTGTGTTGTTAACAAATTGTTTTTCTCTAAAGTCTTTCCCAAGCCTGTTGCAACTTAATCTTAACCTATCCTGCACTTCTCCCAGTTTATTCCTAAGATTTTTTGTACTTTGTACCCTCAGTATCAATATTGCATGTATGCCTGACTTGAATTTGTAAGTTTACCCTTATCCTGTAAATCTGATTATCTTACGATTGTAGTAGATTTGTTTTTAAGATTGTAAGATTCTTTTGTCATTCATGCCCATTGTATGCTTTTGGTGCCAACTCACTTATATGGCCTTGACCACATTACCTAAGAAGACTGCAGTAACTCTGAATCTTTGCACACTATAGCAATTCAGCTATTATTATTTTTCCCCTGACTAGGAAAGATCCTGATGGCTAAAAACCGAAAAGAAAATCTAAAATAAAAATTTGGAATGGCAAGAGGTTCAGTTCGTCGTTGGCGGAAATTAAACTCGGTACCAAATTGAAACGTATTGTAACCGAGAGTCTTTGAAGGAGGTACGACGTCTTGTGCAACTTGGGCAATGTGAAAGTTGCTTGAGGTCATGGCATGCATTTCGCCAGAGTGCTAAGAAACGAGAGCACTTGGGAGAGAACATTATTATTTTTGTTGTTGTTACAGTTACCAGGTACCACAGTAGATATATTCCTGGGAGAGTAGAATCAAGTTGCAAAGTTGGGTACCAATCGATCATCAGTCATTTCAGTAGGGGTCTGCAAACTTTTGTGTAGCAAGACAGCATTGAAGTGCTGCACTGCAGCACTGAAGCTCTCTGGAAAAGAAAGTTTTCATCTTTGTTATCTTGTAAGATTAATCTGCCCAGGTTGAGTATTATTATGATTTTGTGTTGCAGTTTCCCTGGTGATGGTCAGCTGTTTGCCAACGGCGACATGGTATCAAACCAACTTCTTGCTGCCGGCGATGACGCTGCGTCGTGGCTGTGGCAGCAGTGTGCCACCGCCGACGGTCAGACGTCCGGCATTGCCAGTGCAGCAACCATCGACGCGTCGTCACTGGCAAACGTCAGCTCGCTCAACGACTTTATCCTCGCGATGGACGGCCAGCTCGAACCGGGTGAGGTCCGGCCAGCCGTGTCGGTTCCAAGTCAAGCACCCGACAGCGGAATTGCGGGCGCCTGGCCCACAACGGGCCGAGATGCTGCCGAGCTTGCGCTTTTGCGGAACGCGCTGGTGGCACGGGGGAAGGAGGCGGCACGGCTCACCCGTGAACTGGAACTGGCGTATAAGCTGATCGAGCAACTGCAGCAGCAGAATATCGCCTACCAGCAGCTGGAGTGGAACTTCGGTCAGCCGACCGCCGAGCCAGTGTCCCAGCAGCAGGTCGACAGTAACGTCGGGCTCATGGTTGCCAATGGCATCAACTAGATGAGCAATTTTCCAGTGGCAGTGTTTGCAGGATGCCATTCAAATTTATTTGTTTCTATACGAATTTTTGCAGTTTTAACTTATTAACAACTTTCTAAATTCCCTACACGTCACACATTGATACTTGGTGGTACACTTATGTACATGTATTCGGCACAAAAGACCTGCTTAGGATTGTGTTTGTAACCCTCGGGATGTAGTGCAGGAAATTGTATGATTTCTGTAGTTAATTTATGTAGGAATAGCTGTCGGATATTCCAGCGAGATTTTGATACTGTGTTAAACTTGCGCAGTGGCGACTGTCGAGCTGAAACTACTGTAAGTTTTTAAAATATAATGTTTAGCATTTTACAGTACATCAACATATTTTCGAATAATAGCATATTTAGGTTTATACACTACGAAAAACTAATACTGACGTAGTTAAAAATCGCTCATAATTGGTCGCATTCGTTTTGTGGTCATATTATGCAGCTTCATTCTGTGAGACTGTAACAAAGCGAAAACGACACCATGTTTCTTATGGATTTGAAACATAAAAACAATCTAGGATCCACTAATCAGTATTGTTTGAAAAAAAGAGATTAAATGTACTGTGCTGGACTGGTGGACAAATTGTGGTTTATTTTGGAACAGCAGTCGATAGCAAATGTGTCTAATGCTGCTAGTCCTTTACAAGTACACACATGCTGGTGCTAGCTGGAGATATTGTTCGGCCATCCAAAGAATTGTTGGTCTCGTATCAGTAGAGTCTGTGAGTATCATGCAGTCACAGTACGGTGTTTTCTTTCGTTGTATATGCTGTGTATTGCTTCAGCATTTGTTTACAATGCTTCCTTGAATCAAGTCTTACGAGACTTGACCGGACAGTTGCCAACAAACCACTTTCGGTGACCAGTCAAGTTGTGGACTGGACGATTCACAACTCACCGACAGCACGTTTTAAAAAATCACGTTTGGGGTGATTATTTACTCCTATTTTTCCGCCAAACATTTGGGCAAGTTAATAATAATAATAACACGACAATTTCTGAGGCACTGTAATGTAGTGGGAGTCACTAAAAGAGTGCCTAACTCTAGCCGCGTCACTGCGCCTTATAAATTGTCGTTTTATTATTATTTATTATTAACAACATTCAAGCATGCTTCAGCCATAGATAACTGTAGGAAATCAGTAACAGGTGCGCCTTAAGTTTGTTTATTAGTCTTCGAATGTCTAATCTGCGAGTTGGTTTGTAGGCATATTGTCTGGTTACCCTTGGGAGTTCTCTCAACGTGCAGTACTCAGTATTTCCAATTTTGTTGTTGTCCATATTTTACCAGTTTGTGTTCCATTCGTTCGTTTGATTGTCGGCAAAGCTCTGTTTTTGCATTAGGAACGGATTGTTTTACGCGAGCATTTCATTTTGTTTTTTGTACGTTTGCCGTCGTCGCTCGGCTTCGGTTTTTTACCCGCTCCAATGTTCCCTGCGGCGAGATATTGTTTGCGATCGTCGTAGGATGCATTTTATCGGCATTTTTTAGACGGAAAAGCTACACTTGATTTTGTGAGTGGCTGAATAAAGTGGCTTGTTCTTTGAATGTTTTTTTTAATCACAAATGAGATGGTCTAGTGTGTGCGTATGTGTGCGGACAGTCTTTTTGTTTCGGCTGACAGTAGATGATTGTACGATTGTTAATATGGATAGTTATTTTTTAATAATATTATTGACAGTGACGGATGTTGTGAATTTGATGTTGTTACAATGAAATTTCCCAGTTAACATGGACTTATGTTGGACAGACATATGATTTCGTATTAGCTTGCAACAAAATTTTAACTTGTAATAATACAACACAAAAATGTATAAAAACTATAACCTTAAGAAAGTTCTAGGTAGCATAAATGCTTGAATTTCACACATATTTCACACATTTGAATATTTGCCAACATTTTTCATAAATTTGGAATTACCGGTAGATCTTTTTTGTGGAAATTTTACACTTGCACTTTTCCCCCATTATAATTATAAATATAATCGTAAGAAAACGCTGAAAAATTTATACATAATTTGTGTTGAATGTTTCATTCCAGTCCAGCCGTTCGCTCTTTAATTTAACTGTATTGCGTTTGCTTTAACTTACAGAGTTTTGAATTTGTAGAATCGTGTGTTGTTGTTAGCGAAGGAAAGTTTCGACATATTTATTTTGGTGTTGTGCGGCCGGCCAAGTGAAATGTTGCGTTGCACAGTGGTGCTTGAGCAATACAGAGATTCTGAGTCACAGGCGATGAATATTGCTTCGATGTTTTCTGTGTTTTTTTTGATGATTTTTGTGAATTAATTTAGTGTTGTAAATCGTTACCATGTTCGTGCACTAATCTCACTGATGCTGTGTTTTCGGTGTCGTCTCATGTTGAATTTCCTGTTAACCCGACATTGATCATGTATTTAAATCTGTATATTTCAGGTTTTATGTCAACCATTGACACTAAGTAATTGTACGTATTTTATTATGACTGCGTTGTTTGTTGCATGGCTCATTTCTAACTTTTTTTATTAGCATTTGTACATTTTCTAATTTATTTATAACATTGTGCAGCAATATAATCAGAAGGTATTTTGAAAGAAGGAGCGTCTCTTAAACTCATGCATATGGTTCCGTAAAGAGAATGAATGTGGTTTCAGTTTACTGTGTGAAGCTACAAAGTGACTAGAACCTGAGAAATACTGATTAAGAATGTACAACCTCTACTGTGGTTAAGTCCGCCTCTGAAATGACTGAAACTGTTATTTTGGACGATAAACTAGTAATGTGGCGTCGCTCAGTGGTTAGGACGTCGGTCTTCGGCAGGTGGACTTTCCCTGACCTCACCTGAGCAGTAGTTGACACTTTGTGGGTAAACTGCCTGCTTATCAGTCAGCCAGTTAGGCTGACTCAGCCTTCCATCCCTCAAGGGTCGGTAAATGAGTAGTAATCCACTGTAATTATCAATGTAATTATACAGGGGGGGAGGGTGGAGACCATTATACCGCAGACTAGGGCTGCATGATCCAGAGTCTGTGTGTGCGGGCATGGGCTGTGGCCTAGGCTGAACGGTGGCCCATGTCTGTGATGCACCGTGCCAATGCTGCTGCAGCGTGCAGGCTTGCAGTGCTAATGCTTTACCTTTGCCTTCTTTCCTTTATGCATCAGACAATACAGCTGGTTAAGTAGCTTGCATACCCTGGCTTGGTTCAATTAACTAATCAAGTACCTTGGTAGCGTATCAAATTCAGTGTTTTCAATGTGAAATTTGTATCTTGCTCTCATTCTGAGAAGCGTTGTATCAATGCAACTGTAAGAGATTGGGTTTTACGTCGTGTAGTCCAATTTTTTGATGAAGTGGTAGTAGTATATAGTGTCTGCAGTAGTTCTAACTTCACCATCCTTCCCTCCGAGTCTTGGGCATTGCTGCGGGAAAAGTACAAGGTCCGATTGCTTTTCTGTTGTGTTCTGTTGTCCCACGTCGGCTGCGTCTGTGTGTGCGTTTTTTACATGTTGTGCTTTAGTTCTGACGGTTGGATTGTTACTCGAACGCATCGATGTGTCCCGATTTGTTCGTTTGTGCGTCTCTCAGCACATTTTATTCGAAAAACTAGTCGGTGTTTTTTTTGTGAAATTTGGGGCTGGTCAAAAATTGCCATTTCATACTGAGATTTTGAGGGTGATCCACATTTAAATAGGGGTTCTGCACCTAATGTGTTCCCAAAAGCGAAGTATTTGTAACTTTCTGTCTATATCAGCCTGGGCATTAATGCGGGCAGTATGAAGGGATACCCCATACACAAGTTACACAGATCATCCCAGTGACATGACAGTGACCGTGACATTGTGCTGAATGTTAATTTTGTGTGGGCCTAATCTTCCAAGTTAACCAACATTTTATCCCCCCCCCGCACACCAAATGTCTGGTTACCAGGGGCGGATCCAGGAATTTGCGAAAGGGGGGCTGATCCCTCTCCTTCTCTCCCTCTCCCCTTCCCCTCTCCTCTCTTCCCTTCCCCTTAAAAGTAGGGCCCATTAAAGGAGCTAGGGGACCTGGGGGAGCGCTGTAAGCTCCCTCAGTGGGGTGGCAGAAAACGAATTTTGTGCACGCTGAAGCTGTCTGAAAGCCACTGGTGGCAATCATTTTGAATATTCTGAGTACCATGTTTTACAGTAGAACGATCAAAATTTAGCACTAGCTAACATGACCGTGAATGGCGGCGTCAGTCCGTCGCCGAAAGGCCCCCCTCACCTCCATTTGACAACATCTACAGTTATGGTGATTGTCTGGAGGTTAAGAGGGAATATTATCAGAACTGTTTTATATATTGACAACGTGCTCCCTCTTCAATGGGCACAGTTAAAAAAACAGTTCATACAGCCTGGTTGGGCCTTGAGTTTGTCTTTTTGTGTTTTTTAGGTTGCATGATTTGTCTTTATGTTGGTGTATGTTTTGTTTTACTTTGGACAGTTCAGTCATTTCCCTTCATGTTTTGGCGCTGGCGTAACAAACTTAAATGAGCCCCCTTCGAGCTGTTTGCTCTCTCCTCGTCGCTGCGGGTTAGGAGCTGGCTCCATCCCTTTAAGGGCCATTGTGAACAAAAAGCAATGCGAGACGAGGAGTTGTTTATGTCGCTGGTCATCCACTACTGAATAGGAGATGTACAAGACTCCCAGGGTGTTTCTATTCCTGTAAACGCAAACTATAACTTCTAAAGGCACGATATAGCCTTACTGTGCTGAAAGTGCCGTTAAACACCAATCAATCAATTAATCGTCGCCGAAAGGGGGAGGGGGGGGGCTGAGCCGGTTTGGTCCCTCTAAATCCGCCACTGGCTATGCCCCTGATATCAACCTCTTACCTAAATTATTAGCCTTTTACACATAACGCAGCCTAACTGTGCTGAAAGTGCCGTTAAATCCCAACCTTTGATCAGCAAGCTGCAAAAAATGCCAAACTGCGTAACTCCATGCCAGTAAATTGTTAACACAGTGTGGCATTGTCAGCCTTCTCATCAGTTTTTTTGTTATTGTAGCATTTAGCCTGGCGTACGAATATGTTCACTTAAGTTGTTGTGAGTGGGGAATGTTTATATCGACTCCATAATTGTAAATGTTGGTCTGTGTTTTTTTGTGGTCAGACACCTGTAGTCCCAAAATGTCCCGGCAGTAAATGTTTTGTATTTTCATTTTTGCCAGTATTGTACTTCGCTAAAAACAAAATTGACTTTTTGGTTCATTGTTAAATGACTCCTAATAGTACGCATACATATTTTCTGTACACTGTGGCTTTTCTTACTTTACGGTATAATTAGTTTTAGTGAAATGTTTTTACCAGCTGAAAATAGAAATCTTGGTGCAGTCATTCCTCTTCCAGTATCCAACTATGAACACAACAGGAAACAATACTTCCATAGCTCTCCACTCATATTACTGTATTCTGCAAAACGTAACATTTTTATCTGTCTCGCTGATATCAACGTTTGAACTATAATTTTTAAGGCACAATGTAGCCTTATTGTGCTGCAAGTGCCATTAAACTCAAATCAGTCTTTGGATGGTGACAGCAGGAGATGGTACCTCGTACATTAGTTCGTATCTTAAAGCATAATAATTTTAACTTTTCTCTGATCTCAACCTTTCAACTAAATTATAACTCTTGTAAGCACTCTGGAGCCTGGTTGTGCCAAAAGTGTTATCAATGACAATCAAATTCAGTCGACTTACTTCAGCCATGGCATATAGCTGCCTGTTCAGTACGTAGTTTACATGTTCAGTTTGCCGTTGTAGTCATCAGAAATGGTATTCGGTTTGCAAGTGTGCATTAGTTTCAGTTTTTCACTGAATATTGTGGAATATTTGCCGTGTGTGCCTTTGTGTGTGTGTTTTCGTGTGTTTGTGTCATTTTTAGCCTCAATGAATTAAAACTTTTATTCAACTCTGTTGTTCTTTTTGTAGTCTTCCTTACAAACAAACGATTTGTTATTGTAACTGACAGAAAGCAGATAATTTTCACTTCTACAAAGTAGATCAAATATTGTAGTTGAATATGGAACACTTATTTAATGTAATACACGTACGTCATGCTCATTATCAGAAGCACCAAATTATTTTACTCCTACCTCGAGATATGAAATATAC
>Ga0056116_1000604_pt1 | contig 12562 bp, 7 predicted proteins | sample WorMetOlspDAHAB2_FD_67352 | JGI IMG/M metagenome (GOLD analysis project Ga0056116, IMG submission 67352) | Marine gutless worms symbiont microbial communities from Max Planck institute for Marine Microbiology, Germany - Olavius sp. DAHAB.2 ...
TGTTTGTGCGACGCCCGATTAAACGTCGCCCGGTTAAGTGTCGCTCGATTATCTGTCGCTGCGGTTAATTGTCGCTCCGATTAATTGTCGCCCGGTGAACTGTCGCCGTTTAACTGTCGCACGATTAAGTGTCGCCCGATGAAGTGTCACATAATCGTTGATAGTATTATAAATATCGTCCTGATATTATTATTATTATTATTATTATTATTATTATTTTTATTACTGTCATTATTATGAACTGCTCTTCAGAAGACAAATCGAAAAGCACGAACTGTGTCATTGGCGAACACGACTATCACCATTATTCATAATATAATAAAATATTTAATCCGAAAATAATGTGGAAGATTGTACAAGAGACTAAAGGCTCGGACTTATGCTGCTGCGGCTGAGACCCGGATGATGTCTCACATTTTCGACTCGAATTTAAATATCAAATTTAGGATGCACCTTTTGCAAAAAGTGGCAATTTCTGAAGTTTTGCCTTTCACAACATCAAAGGGTTGTTTACTGCTTTATGTTCATTGTAAGCCTATTTCACTATACTGTAATAATAATAAATTATAATTATAATAAACTTTGGCGTAAAAGTGACATCAATCGAGTTGTTCCCACTCACTTTTTTGGTATTCAACTATGCTATCATTTCTGCTGTCAAGTGACGTGTATATTTCGTGCATGAAACAATGTTAATGTGTCAGGTTCCGCGGAGACTCCTGATTGGTCGTTCGCACAAAGGGAATTGCTTGATAAACAGGGAATTGACCTTCGCAAAGAAATGGAAGCCAGGTAATTCGACAGTAGTTATCGTCGTCACTGTCATATACACATGCACGTGATCAGAGGCTTTCGTTTATACGCTGTGAGCCTCTACATACATACATACATCTTTATACATACATCTTCATTTATTTCAGACAAAAGTCCATATACACTAAAAATAAGTGAAAGCGTAGTGAGCAAAAAAGCCTAGCTAGATGCCTGTAGCTATACAAACCACTGTACAATCATTTTCATGTTAGCAATAACTTTGCCAAATGTTGACCAAACTACATACCATCTGACAGCTCAGACCTTTCGCAACACAACTATGCTTCCCACTGCACCTAATAAGTGCGATCATAGCACACGATCAAAACGAAATGTCTCATATATTACAACAACCGCTTATGCATTTTGCTAACAGCAACAACAATGTCAGTGACAAAAGTCGACAGACCAAACAAAACCAGTAAAAGGTGCACACAGCTGGCGATGTTGCTAATTTAGGGCATCGCAAAATGTTTTTCCTTCAGCAGATATACAGAAGCGATGGCGTTTACGCCGCTTAGCGACGGTCTCATTGATAACGTGGATCACTCAGGTTTCAGGCCGTCACTGCTTCAAAAACTGGAAATAACATGCGTCACCTTAAGACAACGAAAACTGGCAAAGAACTGCCTTTGCAGCACAAGCCTAATCGACCCGTGAACATACGTGGTGTTTAGAAACACGCAAAAAGATTGTGGTAATGCATGCTTTAATTGGTATTTTCATATTTGTTAGTTTACATTACTGCCTTTAGGGGAGCTGTGTAAAATTTTACATTTTACATCATCAGCACTCAAACTGTCAGTTCTAGAGTTTTGCAGTTTTAGTAGTATTTTGCAAAGTTATTGCCGAATTAAAAAACGGGATACTTTTATGGCTCACACTGTAGTTAGAGATGTGACTCAGTTGAGTTATCCGGGAAAACGGCTATGTGAGTCTGACTTCATTCAGTAAAAAGACAGCATTATTACGATTACGCAGTAACAGAACGTCTAGCAACTAGCATTTATTGAAAGTTTTGTGTTGTTATTAAATAGATTGAAAGATTTAGAGGAACAGTATACCAAAGAGAAGATGGAGCATGAACGAATGTTTGCCCAGCAGAGAGAAGTATATATATATGCACATTTGTTTATGTTTGATTTACATAAACAGAGAAGGTCAATGTATAGCAGTAAAGAATTTGTATTCGGTTATTTTAGCTAAACTATTTCTGGAAAATTAAGTGACTTTCCGAAACATATAATTGTGTGGAAAGACTGAGTGAGGCTGTTGTAACATGATGGCCGTCAGAAACAGTCTGTGTTTTGGACCGAACTGATCCTTATAGTCGCCGCAGTCAACCACCAGATTACCTGCAATGAACTTGGCAAAACTTTTAAAGTGCGTATATCATGCTGCCGTTGCTGCGTAGTCATTTTCTCGACAACTTCGCCTCCCGTTAAATGGCATTAGCCTAATATTGTGCGCATGTCATCGCAGGATTACGAGGAGCGCATTGCTTCTCTGCAGGAGCAGGTTGAACGCAACTCACTCATGTCAAGCATCGTCAGATTTGACGTCGAAGCTGAAGACGACGATGACTGTATGTACTTGATACACATTGCAGTGCAGACGCATTTCACTCTTTCCACCTTTAGAGAGATTGATTGCTACACTCAAAGTTTTTGTCGGATGTTCTTAACGCAATTTATGACACTAACTGACATTGACTAATTTATTATTTCCTTTTATTTCTTTATTATAGCACTCTGCACATTGTAGGACTACATGTCTAACATGTATTCATATTTACTTGCTGGAGGGTTTTGTACTGTTCTCGTTATTAAAAAATAATGAAGTAAGTTCCTTTTTAATAAACAACAACAACAATAATAATAATGTATGTCTCATTACGTTGCATCGTGGCATGTATGAGGAGTGAACGGGTCTTCGTTGTTTTCCATTTTTCCAGTGGCGGAATGTACGTGGTCGGAAAGACAACGACAGTTGGTCTGTTGGGCTTTCACCAAATGGAAATATCACAAGTTTACTTCACTAAGGGCGAGTGCTTTATTCCATAATCTAATGTTCTAAACACTCACATACAGTATTATCATTGATTATTATGTATAATGTATTGTGTGATGACGTACACAGTTGCGTTCTGTCAGCTGTAACGATAAAGATGATGATTGCTTTGCTTTGTTTTACATGTATTTTATTGTCGATGAGGCATGGGCATGCCACTGTGGGACGACCGAAATGCGGAAAGATCGTAACTGAGAACCAAAAAAGGGGAACAACAAATATGAAAAGCCGAGTTACGTGGCGAATACTAGCAAAAATATAGAGGGGATACAGGCAGTAATAAAACGTACTGAAGAAAATCACTACAGCGACTTTGAGTGAATAGCCTTTGAGGAGAGTGAGTCACGAAGTGAATGAGGTTCAGCTCGCTTCAGGAACGTGTATCTCATATCTTTCCCTGTACTGCGTTTTCAACATCGCAAGTACACGTGTTTTCCATCTCATGGTGTTGTGCACCGTAAACTAAGTGAGCAGTTCCGTCGACACTGGTCACAAAACTGTATCAGTGATAGTTGATAATCTGTTGCTGCAGGATGATCTTTGGGGGAATGCTGTGTTCCTTAAAGAGGCGAATTGTATCAGCGTTGAACTCAAGAAAAAGGTATGGCTATAATCTGCACGAAATTCTTTACCAGATTTTTCTGCAGTTATTAAAATATACAGTTCGCTTCCCGTTTGTCCTTCGTTTTATACAGATGTGAGTTGTAGTAAGAGCAGAGCTTAGCAGAGGGCTGATGAGTAACTGACGATGTGGTTGCATGTGACCAGGTTGAGTTTCAGTTCGTCTTGTTAACTGACACGTTGTATTCGCCACTGCCCGTTGACCTGTTTCCCGCCGGTGGCGACGACTCAATCACGCACCGACCTTTTCCTCAAACGGTCGTCGCAGTTCAAGTCACTGACAACATGAACGGCGCCACGCATTACTGGAGCATCGCTAAGCTCAGGTGCAATGAGCGCTGCAATCGCTCACTGTCGCTCTTATATACCTGCATACACTATCACGACTGATAATGATTTTATCATATTCGCCAGATTCCTTTAGTGAACACAGTGAAGCAAACTTCACGTAGGCTTCACATTGTATTTATTCCGTTATTTTTTCTGTGTGAAGTCGACAGCGTTATAGGCCTCTTGTTGTAATACACATGTAATATACAAAATGCTAATAAATGTGAACAAACATTTTAAAACAGGACGTGAGTCAACTTTAAAGATACTAAAACATTGATTGTGGATTGTGGATTGTGCGTTTGATACGTGTGTCTGTGTGTGTCTGTGTGTGTGATGGTGCGCACGTGCAGAGAGCGATTGTGTGACATGCGTGAGGTGTATATTCGTGAAGCGGAATTATCGCCAACGTCACCGGCTCCGACAGCCGTTGATTGTGTGACAGTCACTGACCCATTCTATGATCGTTTCCCGTGGTTCCGTCTTGTTGCCAGGTGTCAAACGCATGCACTGCAAGCAGCACTCACAACTGTTGTGATTCTGCCGACGCCACTAACTAATTTCCAGTTGCGATCGGTTGCGGATATACAGCGACGCAAGCTCAATAGGCCTACTCGTCACATTGAATATGATAGGAGTAATATGGGAATTTTATTTTTTGCTTTTATGATATATTGGTTTTAACTTTAATGTACAGACATTACTTGCTTCAAATCGCAGTTGATACACCTTGTCAGTGTCAGCAAGTGTTGAGTGGACCCATGCGTAGTACTGAGGCCGAGCAATAACGCTTTGCTCACGTTTGCTATTTGGGAGGTGTCGTCAAACTGCATTTGTTTTGCATCAGTGTTCGTGGTATTATGGAGTATGTTGTTTTTTTGTGTTGATGCTGCAGAAGTTCCGTCTACCTGTCCAACCTGTTGCACCCGGTTGACATGACACACCGAACGTGTCTCATCACTGAGCACGGCGACTGCATTGGTCACATCACCATCGCAGTTCATGCTGTCACAGGCATGTAGTACACATACCATGTACCTTCGCATCGTCGTCGTCATAAACTGTACAAACGCCAACTGCATAAACGAACTGTTGAGTCCGCGTCATATATTAGACTCTTTCTCAAGAGTGACACTGTTCCATTCTTTGGCTCTGGTGCAACATGTGTCCTTCATGTGACACAAACAACACATGCCATTCATTCGATCCTACCGCTGTCAAACATTGCAGTTGAGTAACACAACGTAACATAAAACTACATAAGAACCACAAAACACCAACAAAACTAAGCATATATGACTTACTACCAAGTAGGTCTATGACTGCGTTAAAACTGTGTTGTAAGCTGCCTGTCAAAACGCAGTGAATGCAGCAAAAACACGCATCACGCTTCACCTATGCCACAACGTTCGCTGTTTAATATAATATTTGTTGTTGAATATTGACATGTCAGCATCAGGATCACATTCACAGTCGAATGGCTGCAAGTCTCAGCATGCGGCAATCAAGTTTCACGATTTGAAATCACCTGAGAAGAACGTACGACAGAACTGTTTGCATTGCTGTTGTTGTCGTTTGCGTCCACGGCGCATGTTTCCAGTCTCTTGTTTTATGTTCGTTTTCCGCATTGTTTGTGTTTTAATAGCTGGCGAACTCTCAAGGCATGTCCCAGTTGGCGTAATGAACTCGAGAAATGCAAGAATTAACTTTAGTCGCTGTCAGAAGTGCTTAAAAAGCCAGGTCAGCGCTAGCGGCGATATATTTACTTACTCGTTTGCTGGGCTAATTTTAGCAGCGTTGCTTGTTCTCCTATGTGTCCGTGTTGCATGACAACAGACGCGTTAATATGGTTCATTTATGCTGTGTTTGTTTGTTCTTTTAAATTGCTTTCGTTTGTAGATAGTAATGGTATTTACCTTTGAATGCATGGTTTGGTGGTAGAACGTTTGTATGACATTAGTTTTTTTAGTTTATCAGTAGGCTTAATAAATGCTGTCAAATGAAATGGAAGAGTGAGTTCATGGGCAAAGAATGAGTAAACTGTTACATTTCTGGAAACTCTAAGGCGCTTCAACAGACATGAAGAAGAAGGCCGTCGAAACGAATTGTCATTTAGATGACTGGTAAGCTCTGCCACTGACGAGGCGCTGGTACTGCAGGAGTGAAGTGAGTGAGTAGTTGCTTAACGGCGCTTTTTTCACCTTTCTATCAGTGCTTATATTGCAGCGTCTAGACAACACAAGTAGCAGCGATCGAAGAGGATGATCACCTGAAGACAGCAACTAGATGCGGACAGCATCAGCGACGTCTGAGTCTGCAGCTGCCGAAGCAGCGCACGACGACTGCTGCCAAGTCTGTTTGGTGGCACCACTTGAGCGTTTCATTCTAGTGCCCTGCGGCCAACTTGAGCATGCGTTCCAAACGTGGAATGACAACATTCCAGTCTCCAACTATAGCCAATGACTATAGTCAATGAGCTGTCCTGCTATCCACTTCTGCACTCTCGTCTGTCTTATCCATGTCCCTGCAACTTCATCCGTAATTGTCCAGTCTTGTAATGTCCACCATCGCTTTTCACCGTCCATTAATATGCATTCCTGCTGTTTCAGACGACTCCAAACTGAACACCATCTGTCTGTCCTGAATTCAGTGAATGACGTTTTTTTTGTATCTGAAAGTCTAGAAAGGGTTTCTTGTTCTTAGCTCACGCTCACCACGTTAACAATCTGCAATGAATGAGAACATGCGTGCGCCACGGTGTGTTGCAATGAAACGTCTACACACTGGGACGACCCAGTTGTGTCGAATAGTGGTGGTATGTGTGTCTGTTGCTTTTGCCAGAGTGACAATCGTTTGCTATGCCGCTGCTGTGCATACATGCAGGGTGAAGCAGCGTTGTCAGCGTGTGATGTCATTGGTGCGTTTATTCTGCCGTCCAAGGATGACGTCGACTGCTCACGGTGCTCTAGTGAGTTTGCCATTGCAAGACATACATCATGACAGTAAAAGTACGCCGTTAAAACTAATAATACCTTGTAAATATGCATGTAAATTATATATGTATGTTACTTATACAGAGTGCTTCAAAAAGTATCCCTAAGCACCGATTGCTGAGAAATCTGCAGAATATATTCTGTATTTGATTTTTATCATTGCTGCTGTTGTCGTTCGTATTTTGCTGAAACATTTCTGACTCAGCAACGATGGTGCCTATTGATTCACCCAGACCAGTTAGCATCTGTATACTAACCGATGATGTGGAAAGTAGCGGGAAAACGAGTATTATTATTTGTGATGCTTTGCTGCAGAAAACAAATGCATCGACCCAACTGAGGACAATCTGATGAGCGACATCAAGACTGATGATTCTAGCACACAAACCAATACAGGTACAGGCAGCGGTACAGCTGAACACCTGTCTGTTGGCTCACAATTCACCTTCTGTATCAATCTGCTGCAAGCTTCAGGCATTTCAACGAACTATTGCGACGTCTACTGCCAATTCAGGTTGCTAGACTCTAGTTCATTCTCGTTCTGTGTTTTTTTAATTTCCACAGTAAGCATTTTTTTGTATGCGTGAAAAGTGATGAGAAACGACCACAGTACAAAGACTGTCTGCATTTCAACTTCCTATCTTCTCCATCAGACCACCGACCACTTTCACGCTGCATTACTGGGATACGTCACAATTTCGAAAAAAAACCTGATGCTGGTTAAAACAATAAAATGGACAGTGTATAACAATGCAAACTGTCAATGCCAAACGTAATTAACAAACGATCTATTAATTTTTCAATCATACCCACGAATTTACTAAGACAATGCTGTTGTAAAACTGTGGAAGGACAGTGGACATGTAATAGGGTGGAGCAGTCAACTGGTGAAATGGCACTAGTTGTGTCGTTGAGCGATCATTAGGCCTAGCTGAGTTGTTGTCCGATCTAATAGAACAGCCAAACACGATCGCTTTACCACTGATCATCAACTACGAATAGGGTTGTGAATTCAAATCCAGGCTCGGGAATATGAATGAAAATTCCAATTTACAGCGAGATTATAAATACGACGACATGAGGTAGAAAATTTGTCGCAGAGGACGTGTGTGGCACGCGTTTCGCGTCGTGCTTGGCTGCAGAATCGAATATCGATTCAGGCGCCGCGGTGCACGTCACGAAAGAGACGTTGGCATTCATAATAGCAGCAATGAATGCTATCTGTTCGACTGTGTCGTTAGAAACGCGACATCAGTGGCCTAAGGAATTCGAGCTAAGAGCAGGATGTCATCAGGAAGCTGTGCATGTGTGGTTAAAGGAATATTTTGGGCGGGAGGCGCATTGCAGTGTGGCCGACGAATTGACAGAAACAGGACCAAACAACTGCTCACTGCATACAACTGCGTTGTTTGTAGGCGTGCTACTGTGTCTTGATATGTGAGACAACGCACCATTTGCGGGAATACCATTGCATCCTATCCACATGATGATTCTGTGGCAAATAGTTCGAAAGTTACAAGTGTAATGTTTCCTTTTTGCAACACAATGCACAATTATCGGCATGGTTTTTCCGTACGTCGATACCCATTATAAAATACATGAAAATATACGTATTGTTTCCCAGAACGAAATATACGTCCCAATACGTTGTAAGTTGCTCAAAAGTTCGTTATCTGACGTCATTGCGTGTTTACAGGGCCTGCTGTTCATTGTGTAATGGTCCTACTTAGTTAGCCGTGTACAACATAGTTCCACTCGCACTAAAGTGTACGTTTGCAACTGCGTATTTAATTTAATTAAATATCTACATTGAGAGTAGTGTAACACAAAATAAGTTCTTTCAGAAGTTTCAAAACATTTGCATATTGACGACGAGAAATCAACTGAAATTTAAATTTTGACTGCAAGGCAAAGCAATGTCTATTTATAAATTACGAATCAACATCTGACGTTTATTTTTTGAGACAGTTACAGTTCAAAGTAAACATTTCTGTTAATTTTTTGGCTATTGTCGCAGCTAATTTATCTTAAGAATATAGAAGTTCTCGCTGAAAAACGTAAAATTCGTTCTCTTTTAATGTGTTAAAATTCGCGTATTTTTCATGAAGCGTTTTACACTTTTAATACGTACATAACAACTATGAATGTCGATGATAGTAACCGAAATCTTTTTTAAATATCCTGACAAATGGTGATATTTTTCGATGTTTATGTTTTGTGTTGTTTCAGATTTTTGAACTTGGACGACGAAGTATTTTCAAGTGAACCAGTGAAGAATCTAAGCGAAGGAATACCACTGAGCTTCTATCATGCACAAAATGTAATAAATATTTCAGTACTAAACTATCACATACCATTTGTGTCTTTAATACTGTGAAACATGTAGTTGATTTTGTTCGTCGTATCATGTTTACCGGTTTAAAGAACAAAATATGTCAAAGTCGTTAATTCGAATGCGGACTAATGTGCATGATCAGTCTCTTTGAATCTGACAACTGCCAGCTTTAAATAAATAAGCTAGCGCATATGTTTCATGCTTATAAATTATAACATTTAATTTTGCTGTTTTAGAGCGTCGGCTTATACAGCATTGAATAGACCGTATGCAGTTTTGAACTTTTTTCTATATAATATTTGCGGTTTTAATAAAGTGTCACGACGTTAACTATAGGCACAATCACTGGTGAACAGGTGGTGTACATGTACACAAATTTTGAGATGTTTGCAATACTAAAATACGTGGTTATAAAGCCCAGAATTCTTGGCCCCGTTGCTACTGAATTAAGGCACCTTTGTGGTTTGTGGCCAATGGCAACCATTTTGTTCTGCACTAGTTGGGGGTCGTCTTCATGTTAGCCCCCAAGTATGAACTTAATACAACCACCCAGTACTGGCTTATTGCAATTTTTAGCTGAATACGTTACGTGAGCTGAATACGTGACCTTTGACATTTGAGTCGTGCCACTCGTGTGTCCAACCACAGACCTATAAATAGATAAGCTAATCTATTTATAGGTCTGTGTGTCCAACACCTGTGCTAAATCTGAAGTGGATATGACTTATCGTTCAGTAGTTAGGACGACTACAATTTTGCACTTACCGCCATCTTAAAGTCCTAATGTTTGCATTTTGGGGGATTAAAGAAGGGGTCAAATGTCAAATTTCATCTTCCTAACCCTAACAGGCACTTCCTAGGCGAGAAAGTCGGGGGCGCTGAAAATGACGGGCATGAAAATGACAGACCATAAAAACTGCAAGGCAGGACATGAATTTGCAAGACGTTAAAGGTAGGAAAGTTACCGTCTGAAGCACACACAAAACAGTCTGCTCGTGGGTTCTAGATTTTGCAGTTGTCCTCTATAGCTTGTTGCGGCAACAATTCAACTCTATAGCTACGATCATCGTCTCCCAAGTCGGAAGAACGACGCACGCGAACTATGTAGGTGAGTGAATTTCAAACGGCCGCTAATTTCGATAATTAGCATATGTACGATGCAGCTAAATAGATTGAGTAGATTTACCATTGCACCTCTGTAGCCTGATTCGACTCTAGCGACGATCGCTCGGTCTGTCGTCGTTTTCGTGTCATGGCACGATAGTTGTCATGTCTTTCATTTTCATGTCCTGCGAATTCATGTCCTGCACTTTCATGTCCGGCATTTTCAGTTAACCCGGAACCACGTAAATGACATATTGTGAGTGGAGCCGGGCGCATTCAAAGATGCGAGTTGACTTTTGGGCGTGACGAAAGAAGGAAAAAAGGACAGAAACTTTCATGAATCAAACTGGCTATTGGCCCAGACCACCCACATCGACACAGCCCTGCAATTTTGCATGCGGGGTCGTCCGAGTTTCATGAACATCGGTTTAGAGATCTTGGAGCTGTGGGAGGGGGTCGAAAGTCGTTCTCTCCCATTGACAAAGCCCGTGGCTTATGCAACAGCATGTACTACCGTACTAGCTGTTATGATGCAACAGGCACAAGCAACATGAGTTTGTTCGTTTCTAACACGATTACTAAAATATAGTGTAAATAAGTAAATAAATAACTTAATAAAATGTCCTCTCTCAAGTTTTGTGGTTTTGTGTTGTGCTCAATTTAGGTAACGGTGAATGTAACGCAGTCATTTATTGACTACATCAAAACACAGCCGGTCGTCTTTGAACTGTTTGGTCACTATCAGCCAAAGCGTGTTGCATCATCGGATGACGTCACTCAACTGTGAGTTTCTTAGCGGTAGGATGATCGCGTAATAGCAGAGTCACACGAGTTATGGGATTGGCATGTAGTCGCATACGTCTTCGCTTTACTGCACAAAACACCGATTAATAGTCCTCAGGGTGTTCCCAAAATATAATTATTGTTATTATTATTATGCATAAATTAAAATGAATGAATAAGTTAACGAGAAACCGAAATCGTCGCCTGCTCGAAGACAAGGCAAACCATTACGACATATAGCCATCTACGCCTCCACTTTTGTAAGAATGCAGTTAAAATGCTATACATATTCAGCTTTTATTAGTTTTACATATTTAGTTTTTCCTTAGCAATTTTCGCATTTGAAATGAATTTTTTGTGTGACACCAGTCCCGGCGAATGCAACGTCACTTAAACTGTATCAAGGACGATCAGAGGACGGGCAGATTGGCCCGATCGACTGAGCTCAGTCGGACCGGTTCTTCTGCGTATAAAAATTCATTACCATTTATGGCTGGTTCAACCATCACTTAGGGTCGTTCCATGGTATTGCCCGCAGGAATAACCCAATTATACCAATATTCCACACAGTGTTCGGAAAAAACGCCAACAGCTGCGATTTTCTCCAACCAAAATCGGCATCCTAAATTCGTTAGTTTTTCACTCCGCCACCAGATTGCGCAGTGAAAATTTTTTAAGATGGAACATATCTACGAACCTTCGACTATACAACCGCAGCAAATATTTCGTAATTTTTTTTTCAAAAATTGACTGAGTCATGATGCGTACGAGTTGACGGACATTTATTGAAGGCTGCCGACACAGTTTTGACTTTAGTAGTGCCCATGAAGAGGTTAGAACATTTCTTGTTTCGGGTGAATCTACAAACATAATATCGGCTTCACAGCTGAGGTCGAAATATTATTATGGATTCATTACCGTTTTCCTTAAATTTTTTTTATAAAAACATCCGCATTTTAACGTTGTTAGGCGACATATAATGACGAATATCAGAAAGAGAGAAGATGTCTACAGTGTAGAGTCCTTGTAATTATTACAAAACACCGAAAAAAGAATGATAATGAAAATGAAAATGAAAACACAATGAAAATGAAAATGGAGATATGTCTAATTGAGCTATACAGGTAGCCCAAACAAGTAAGCCACTACCAAATTATCAGAACATCTGCCAATCCTAAAGTATCAATCACATTAAAATATTGTCTGTTGGTATTAAATATTCTGTACGTGAGCTACTTTTGATGGCATTAACTATGCCTGACCAGCGTACTAGCGATATGCGTCATTGCTAAATTCATCAACCCCACGAAACGTATCTTTTATCAGTGCCAAATCCTCACCTCAAGTTGACCAATCTTTGAGAAATTAACCAAATCGCGAATATTGGTACAGAGTTCGCCCCTGCTTGACGAAAACACAAAATTGGTCAATGGGTAACCACAATATCGTCAGTACTTGTTCTTAACAGTTCTGGCTCAAACAAAGGACTTTTCCCGCCAAAATCCTGGTCCCC
>Ga0056116_1000606_pt1 | contig 12533 bp, 7 predicted proteins | sample WorMetOlspDAHAB2_FD_67352 | JGI IMG/M metagenome (GOLD analysis project Ga0056116, IMG submission 67352) | Marine gutless worms symbiont microbial communities from Max Planck institute for Marine Microbiology, Germany - Olavius sp. DAHAB.2 ...
TGTTCAAGCTTCATTGTAAACGACATTACAGAAATCTAGCAACATCTATGTAGCTGGTGTACAACATGACGTGAACACGTCACGAAAACGGCGCCGGCGCGACGCCGACATACGGTCGGCGGCGGAGGCGGCGGCGCGCCGATCAGTTACGATCGGCGGCGGCGGCGTCAGCAAAATGTCGGCGGCGGAGGCGGCGGCGGCGGCCACAGCTCTGGTTCGTGGTTAGGTTTATCTGTCGTCCGTTCTGCCACTGCTGCTCACAATGGAGTTTGAATTGCAGTAATGAAGACCTGATGCGTAGAAAACCATTGAGTGCTGGTACACACAGGGGACTTATAAACCTACAAATTACACTTGTTTCACCACGATAACTAGACTCCGATTTGGAAAATGTCGTTTGAACGATATCTAGCTAAATTAAATGACACGGACTCTGCAAAGTGCGTCCAATGTAAGACAGCCGCCGAGACAGTCGGACATTTCCTGTTCCAGCGACCTGTGTGGGAAAGTTGTAATTCCACGGGCGTAAACACGGGCATAGAAACGATATTATCGCACGGGAGGACGACGTCATATATAAAAATACCAACCGACAATTATAACCGTTACAGTAGAAAGTTTTGATTATAAACACGCTAACGGGATTAGTGTGTAATATGTGTATCTATATATTAGGAAGAGAGAGGAATCGGATTGAGTGACACCAGCGACATGTGATCATCTACCGTACATCGACGGAGCGTGATAGACTCAGTGAACGAGTTCACCCTGTATATACAGGGTGGCCCAAAAAAGTAAGCTACTATCACGTATAATCATTAAATCGTATTAAAGCCCGCAATTGAGGCTATATTTTTATCAATTTCGACTAAAAAATAGCACAAGAATATGATAAGTCTGTTTTAAATATTCTATGAGTGACCTAATTAGTGACGCCATCGAGTGAGTGAGTAGAGTTTAACGCCCCACTCGACACAATACAGGTCACTTGCTGTGTTTGAAGCTGCGATACGGGTAAAATCAACACATCTGATAAAAATCATGTTTAAAAACCAGAAAAGAAAGATAAAATATGGAAATAAAAGATATGTGTACATAAATCTCTATTTATAAGATGTTCAGACATAGAATTCACAGCTTGCTAAGGCGAGCTGATGCCAGAGGAAGCGCTGACATCATTTGCTGTATCTGACGCATTGTGTTCATGTGACTCAGTGAAGGAACAGCACACGTTCTACTGACGACTGACGTGTGAGATACCGTTCGTTTCCAACCTGCGCCACATTGTCACCAATCGCACTGAATGCATACAAAAACACTGCAGACATCGCCGTTAACATGTCAATTGTCAAAGTACCGAAAATAAGTCACAACACGATGTACATGTTCGGAAAAGTGATAGGGATAGTTTAAAACGCGATCCATGGCCAGAAAGACTGCTAAATATAATAACCACAAAATCTTATCATCGTCATTACAGATTACACAGCTAATACAGGGCTTGAACAAGCGTTCAGCCGTGTGACGATCCGCGCGCGAAACAAATAAAAAAACTTCATTTAAAACTATTTTGTACAAAACTGTTGCCCCCTCCCCCCACAGACACAGAACAAAAAGTAAGTTTCCGCTATGTAAAACTGGATGAAGTGGGAAACCTAACATCATTAACATACTGAAATTGTAGTAGTCTATTTTCTACGTCCGATCATGCACAAAATCTTATTGGAAAATGCTTGTAGTTCGTGTATCGACAAATTTAAGCCACAGAGTTAAAATAAACCCAATGAATAAATAAAAAAAGGCAAGCAGAACATGATATCAGGGTCTTGCATTTAAGTAAGTAAGTAAATAAATAAGAGGATTTGTGAAGCGCAGTTAAATAAGGATTCATTTCGCGCTTTGGTCTTACTCACGAGATAACAAATGTCTTACTGGACTGTTTGAAACGACTAGGCCTTTATGACAAGTCTGGCTGTGTGAGGTCCGTCGGCAGAATGTTCAAGACTTGAGGTCCAGCTGCAGTGAAGGCTCTGTCGCCGAAGTTGGTCCGCGTCCGACTGTCGAAAAGCGAACGATGTCGAGCGCAGTCTTCTTGGGCAAACGTTGGCCACAAGGCCACTGTCGTCAGTCAGGTAGCTGGGAGCGTGCCTAGACAAAGGCTGGTGGACACGCTGCCGCATTGGAAGCCAGTGCAGTTGGCGAAGAACTGGTGTAATGCGACATGTAATATTGTTAGTTGTATCACTAGTATCACATAGTTGTATCACTGAACGCCAACAGACCAGTACTGTTCCGGCAGAATGTAGTAGCACTTGGGTTTAGTCATGCCACCGAAGTACGACGCGGAGACAACGGTGTATGCACCGACATCGGGAAACACGATCCAGTCGCCAATTTCCAGCTTCGGCAGCAGGCAGTCGTTGACCACCACGTCAATACAGTTACACGTTGGACCCATGATGGTCGACTTGTAGCGATGCTTGTCGATCTTCGTTTCCCACTGCGAAAAAAAATACATCGAACAAGATGCTTCATGGAACTTGGCTATTCTGTCAAATTAGTTATAAGCAGCAGCTATACGCCGAGATGTTAAGCGGTGATCAGAGCGGCGCCCAACTCGACTCAACTCAACTGAGAGCGGCGAACTTCAAAAAGTGGAGATCACGTTGAGAAATTCTGAACATTTTCAGAACCAGTCGAGTTGAGTTGAGTTCAGTTCAGTTGAGTTGGGCGCTCTGATCACGCCTTCAGTCTGTAATATTACAACAGTACGCAGTTGGATTCGGTCGTACCGTGATAAGCTAAAGGACTTCATAGGTCAATCAACGTCAACAAAAATAAAAGTAACGAAGCAAGAATATGATTTATGTAGCGCCAAAATCCGGCCACTGAGTCAGGAGTCGGAACGCACGTGCTACGGTCACTAGGGCGGAAAAGCGGATTGAAAGTATAACGCCTCAGGTCACATACGACGTCTTACGGATGTTTCATAGTAACTGTGTCTCTATTTCGTATCGTTTTCGTTGGCTCTATAGTTAATAATCGAGACAGTGTCGTAGCAACAAGGGTGTGCAGGCGTGCAGTGCACGCAGGCCCATCGCTGTGGTGCATCGCCCAGACGAACCCAGTGTCGGGAATAGGGGACCTTTTGGAATTCTTGCACACACCGGCCTGCTCCAACCTTGCTATGCCACTGGATCGAGAATTTTGAGATTCATAGTGCAATACACGTAACCTATAAAGCCGTTTTGATACAATCACGAACTTGAAAGATAAAGACAAATACTTAATTTTCGTAGCACACACCGCGCCTGTATATGAATCGATTAAAACAGTAGGCTAAATGCACACTTTGGCAGAAGTAGGTTTTAGACTGCGTTAGCCTAGGTTTTTAAAAATAAGTATGCGTAAACAGACGTCGAGTAACAGTGGTTCAGTAACGGCGAAATCGTATACGATGCAACTCATTGTGCCGAAAATTCCGTCGTTGATGTAGTAGACATATCGCGGGTCGATGACGTCGCATTTTTCCTCGTCTACAAATCAGTCAACTCAAAGTCACCGTTCGATTGCGGCAAAAACCAGCGATGCGAAATGCATTGGAATTATACACAGAAATACGTGCACGTCGGAGTTGAACAGAGTTGAAAGAAAAGACGGACATTGTGCATATAACACAAATATATACATACAAATATTCATTTAATAATCCGACGTCAACACGCATTCCATAGGCCTACATCAGTCGTATTAACATGGTTAAAAATGAATAGGGGTGAGTGAGTGGAGTTTAACGCCCCACCCGACACAATATCTAGGTCATTTCGGAGGCGGATTTAATGGCAAAGTAAAGTTTAATGCCAGTGTCAGTATCGATATGAAATTTAAATATTAGTAAGAATGTTTGTATAGAGCAACACACTACAGAAAGCGCGAATTGATTTCCAATATTGGGGAAAAACACACTGTGGTGTAAATCGAGTATTACAGATAGGTAAAAAGGTTGTGAGGTGGGACAGGCCGTAGGTCGGGCAAAACACGACAAATAAAAACAAAACCGTTAATGTGTCGTATCTACAGTTCGTAAAGTCATTAGCAGATTTTTCCAACTTAAAAAGCGTAAATTAGTAGCCTACCTAGAGCAGACGTATCAGAGTCGGGAATAATGCGTCGACCAACAACGTTCGTGGCGAGTGTGAATGACGAGGCGACGAAATAGCGACCTGGCTCTGCGATAATACGAACGCCCATCTGCTCCGGGAAGTACAGATCGAGCGACTCGCGAAGAGTACATGCTGTCTGCACGTTCAATCAAACACGTCGCAATTACACTGAAGGTAGCTAACGACGCGGAGTGGCTGACGCTGCGTTCGAACAGAATAAAATGCAAGTGTGAAATATGACAGCAGCACGAATTATCTTAACCGACTTCGCCAGAAACAAGTTTTGGCCATTTATTGTTTTCGCCTATAGCACCTAGCTGGTTTCGTAAGCCCGTCGAATTAGATAGAATCTACGCTGAAAACGCACGTTTCATGTGGACTCCAGTTCCACAGTGTTACAAACGTATATGGAGTCCGAAGGAAGTGAAAATTGACTGGTGCTCTAGATCTATTGCGACATGATGGCGATGAGCTTATAAAAATTTTCTTCTACCTCACACAAGACATTAGCTTTGATGTCTCAGGCTCAGCACAAGAATTTTAGTACCGCACCCACATCGTCTCCGCTTTTCTTGGATGGACAAGGAGGAGGGACCGGTACCAGCTTTGTTTTTATCTTTACAACGTTGAACACTGTACCTCATCAAAGCTATCTGTCGCTGAACTTTCACTGGGAAAACCTCCACCGATATCAAGTAAGCTAAACTGATATCCAACAGTACGAGCAATGTCAAACATTTCTCTGGCGCATTTGACGGCCGCCGAGAATGCTGCCGGGTCGTAACAACCGGATCCAACGTGGAAGCTAAAATACGACCACAAAGTAAACCAGTTAGCAGACGACATGAAAACCGTTGGAGAACGAAAGGCAACCACTTTTCTGCAAGTTTAAACCAATATCAACTCGTCAGGATTTAGGATATATCATACAGTAGCAGCTGCAACCAGCATGAGACATTATAACAAGAATGCTGGACAGAAATAAATAGACCATATTATAAGCACGGAGAGACTATTGATACACGATAATGCTAAATATGCCCGGGCAGGTTGTCGGTGGCAGAAGACCTGATCGACCGAGAGAGGCGTCGCTGAGAACAGTAGAGAAGGACCTCCAGCCCTACAACCTTGGTCTGGAGTCCGTCTGCTAAGAAGCTTGCTCAGAACCGCTCATTGTGGCGTGTGCTTGTCGAAAAGGCTACGTCAATGACAGGCCCAGGATGGTGACAATGATGATGATAGCCGAACGAAACGAAACTGAAACATCAATAATGTATACTTTATAGATAGACATATCCGGCAGTAGGGAACGAACATCAAAAATGCACAGGAACCGAACAGTTTTTAGTTTGTTGCTGCATTCTTGTGAGTTACGTTGCAAACCGAGGCAGACTGATAACCTGACGCCGACGACGTTGAGGTTCAGTTGTTTCGCCAGCTCCAATAAATGAGGCACTCGCTTCGGATGACAACCGAACTTCTTTCCAAGTTCAACGATGCATTTGTCACTGATTGGCGGCAGAATGCGAACCACTAATCTGTAGCACAGGGTTAAACGTCATAAAAAAGCCAACCTATGTTAAGTGTCCATTAGTTGCATTAAATGTTATTAGCATTATACTAAAGTCACTTTCAGACAAAGTGAATTTGAGCTTTGCGTGTCAGTGTGCTTGATAACAGTTTGTTTACAAAAAAAGCCTACAGACAATCTCTTGGCCCTATACATGTGTTACTCGTAGGCTACCTCTTTGGCCGTCGAAATATTTTAATGTTTCGTCTTTGTTTGACACCTATTGCGAATTGTTTGTCTTTTTGTTTTCTATTCACAAAGTTTAGCTTCACACTGACGGGGTAGCAAAACACTCATTGGACAACTCGAATGACGGAAGAAACATTGTGTATTTTCAAAATAAAAACAAAGGCCCTTATTTCAATGAACATTTATTTAGGCCATCAATGTCGCTTTAGATGATTGTTGGCTTATGGTGTATTCAGACTGTTAATATTACTTAAGAATTAAAGTAAGTTGTAAGTTGTTGTATAAATGTTGTATGGGCACTTCTTCAGGCACGTTGTCAATATTTATGGCTAAATATTCATTAATTTATATCATAATAATAAAGTGGCCCGGAGGTGCGCTGATGACTAGACAGGCCCGACAAGGCTGCGTACTCGACGACACCATCCGAGTTGTTGCATGTTCCAGCAGTTCATGTCATTTTAGAAGATCTCAGGGTAGCAGGCATCTGATCCGAAGAACAGACAACAGTAGCACAAGTTCACGGCCTGACGGGTCGGAAGGCTGAGTTGACCTGTGCGGACCGACGACAGAGACAGGTCTGACGCGGCGACGAGGACTGACGACTGCAGGCAACCGGTTCTCGACTGAGGAGACGTGCAGCGGAGTAGACTGACGACTGACATGCGACTTCCGGTCGAGCGGCACCACGAGCTCCCAGGGCAACTAGTCACCCCTTATATAGCGGATAACTGAGTTGATATGTACTATTCTACTTTTAGTGGCCGCAGTAGATAGCAGTCACACTGTGCAGCAGTTCATTATTATTTATTGAATAATAAGTGTCGACTGGAGCAGTTATTTGATACAGTTAATAATAGCCCAGTTTTACTGATGTTTCGTGCATGCAGTGAATACAGTCGACAAAAATACCTAGTTTGCAGCAATAAAATAATAATTAATATTTTAGAGCACACCGGTATAGCTAAACTATGTCAACTATTTTGGACGTCGCTTCTGGATTGCTGGAACGGCCTACTGTTGAGAAGTGTAGTAGTTTAGCGTCTCTGCAGTCCAGAACCGCGCAAACCAGAGCGTTCGTTCAATAGTTTGCCGGCGTGACTACAGCATCTGTAGTCGTTGGCACCCGTACCGGCAGGCTGGCAGTAGAAATTAAGTAGGTTGAGTAGGTAGACGTACGAAGCTTCTCAGTGACCCTGATTCGCACACTGGAGCGTTCGTCCCACAGACGTGCGAAGGGGAACACTGCTTCACAGAACGGTGTTGCGGGTGTGTACTTGGTGTGGCCCCAGAAGGGATGCGGGGCTGAGTGGATATGTCGGGCGGATTACCGCTGCCTTGTTCGGCAGCGCACGCATCCACAGTTAAACAGACCTGTTTGGCGATTTAGCAACGTCATGACCGACAGTGCACGCGTCTGTACCTGTGTGGACTTGTTGAGCGATTTATCACTGCTTTGCGCAGCAATGCACGCGTCCACGGCCTGGGAGGTTGCAGGGCTGAGCGCGAACGGACTAGTCAGTGAGCGGACTGGAATGTTGCTGAGAGGTCGGCGCCAAAAGCGCCAACCGGCGTGCTGATAATAGCCCAACACTACAGCAGAGTATAACGCTTATAGCCCAAAACCCGCCAAGCATATCAAACACGATACGTGAAGGTTATCGCAAATACGAGAAATTAAACGAAATGTAAAGTAAAACGGACACGCCCTCCGTGGAGGTAGAGAAAGCCGGGAAGTACCCAGACTCGAACGTACACTGTCTAACCGTTTCGGTACCATAATTATAGTATGAATAAAATGAAAAAGCAACGGCCCCAAAGGCCGGGCCGGTACAATAATAACTAATAAACAGAAGACTAACATAAATAAGTTCGACTTAGATACGTTTATCGTACTTAGCGTCGGGGAAATGATTCTTGACTTTGTGCAGCTCAGTTTCGTCGTCAAATGTCATCAGCTGGACGTTATTCTCGGCGGCGTAACGAATGAAAGACTCCTGTTTATACGGATTGGCGTATATAATGCGAGACGGAGCCACGTTCAGGCGCAGTATTTTCTCGATCTCGCCCTGAAAACATCCGCTACAGCAGCTGTCAGTTAAGACACGTTATGTTCAATGAGTGATCTCATGATGTAAATCCCCGAGAGAGTTTTAGTCGCTTCAAATTTGATCATTGTGCAAAATCAGTTACTCTCCCTCTAAAGACGTAACTTAACCGTTGATGCATTAAAAAAATATTGACACCTTTTAAATAATAAACGCGAACCGATTTGGGTTGATATTTCTTTTAGAGTTAATGGCAGCCGAATGTTCCTAGACAGTCACACAATAATAGGCAAAGAATTAAAGAATTAAAAGTCTTATCTTGTCGTTAAATTATTCTAACAACATAATCAAAGTTTTGCATTGTTTACTGTGACCAAAACTATCACAACTGTCTAACAATAATGCATTTACGCGGGCTCTTTCAGGACCTCTGGCTTTACAACCAAATGTAACTTGATATACGCATACGTTTGGTTTCAATTTTGCTTAATTTGAGTTAGAATCGCCGCAGACCTGCCAGCTAAAAGCATTCTGCTCATTGTTAGGTCACAATGATCAGTGTGCAATGATTTTGTTGTACAACATAGAACTTTATCAAAACTAAATAACTGACCTTGCTCGCACAGTCGAAGCTGAAACCGAGTTGAACAAAAAGCTCCAACAGTGGAAGGCTGTCGTTTGATTTTATAGCTGTTTAAATACAGCTACAGTATCATATATTACAGTATTATATATTATTAGCCTATTCATTCAATGAACGCTACTGTAGAAACTCATTTCCCTTTTCAGATAAATATGTAGACATAATTAGATATCAAATTGCGACACACATTCAACTACGTTAAAAATCGTTCGCACCTTCACGTAACTAGTGTACAAAATTAAATTAATATGCATTCATGCAGCATACATCAACCAATGGTTCAATGACGACATCTACCAGGTCCTGGTCCTCTCAGTATTACTGTATGCCTTAGAAACGTGGGCCGTTTTAGCTGCTGGCATTGCTGACATGAGAACTTTGGAAGCGTTCCAGCAGATTAAATGTTAACGTCAGATGCTCTGGGTCAAATGGCAGGACCGGATCTGGAACTCACAAGTCTCAGCACAATAAGAGACATGATCAGCAAACGACGCTCTGAGGCCACGTGGCTACACTTCCGTCATCAACTCCAGCCAGTCAGGCTCCAGGTCGATTCGTTACTCAACAGATTTGCATGCAGTGCCGATTGGAAGCGCCGTCCTGGTCGTCCACGTGGTCAGCGGGTGGATGAGTGGTGTCAGGACAAACAGTCCCCAGCTAATCTATGGCGATCCGCGATCAGGATAGAGAGCTGGCCATTCTGGAGCGAACTGTACGCTCCACGCTAACCACGCGTTAACGACGACGACGACGATTGAGTTAAGCACGAAAACGCCTATAATTGGGCCGACATTTGTCAGACTCAGGCATATTGAGACATATACAATGCTAGGCGAAACTGCGTGTGATGTAGGCTATACAGACTAACTGGACTACAGGCATAGGCACTAGTATGATTTCATAGTATTTTTCATAAATGACACAACATTAAATATGCAAAAACTCTTACCGTAGAAAGGTTCAACTCGGGGCAGTTTAGAAATCCAATTTTTGTATTGGCGAATGACGCTGCCGAGGTCACAGACAATAAATGGATCTTGTTTGTCCTGCAATGTTGCGCCGAAACTCGCCGTTAACAGAAGTGTCTCAAATGCCACAAGAAGGCTTACACGCTATCAGTTTTACACTTTAACACGACATTTACAACACAGTACACACATCTCGGAATAAAACCATATAGAGGTAAACTATGTTTATAACTACCAACAACTCAAGAGTAAAGACGGAAGAGTGTGATGAATACGATAAAATTAAGAACAGATTGAGTAGCGTGAACGAAAAACAACAGATGCCTGCAAAAGAAATAAGCGTCAATTATTATCGTTTTACGACACACGCAACAGAAAGCCGACATTCCACGAAATCTGAAGTTTCTTGTGATTATTTCCCTGCTGAAGTAGGCACGTTACTGACAACAAAGATATAATTATGTGGATATGAGCAATTTCTTGCGATGGGGTCTATACACAACCAACAACGAGGCGAAAGCACAGAGCAACGTGAAACCAAACTCAACAATTTTCGTGCACATTATTAATACGTTGTTTGCTTAAAATCAAACAAATGCAGCTATCACATATTCGTACCTGACGGTCCAATACATCAATTTTTCGCTCAATGATCGTCGATATTCTTTCTGTGGTCAATTCCACGCCGTGTTTGTCAATGAATTCCATCATTTCCATGTGCAAAATTTGCTGTGCAAGAAAAAAAAATAGATCAAACTTGCGAACAATCAGATTTCTACTCGTAACCACAACAGTTGCAGTTGTTCTACGCTAATAATGACTCTGAATACGAATTATACGAAAATGACTTCAAATTTAATGACGACATAATTTGAGCCTTAAAAGTTACGATTTAAGCCTCTCTTTATCTGAAATCGGTTTCTGTTTAGGCGTATACTTATACACATTCACAGATAATATCATAGCGCGTCGCAAATGAATAAAGTTACTCATTTTCGCGTTCATTTCCCGCACTTTTGGTGCACAGGGGTGTAATAAATAATTTTTATAAATCATAAATGATTTTTTCTAATATCGGCATATCGGCATATATTCCAAAAATGTATTCATTTTGTATGTCTACTTAGTACTTACCGCAGTTATGTATCTACTCAGCAATAAACTCTGTTGAATTCGTCTCATGCAGTACAGAAATAAAACTGAACTGTTTTGAAAGCGCAAAGTTTACAGAGGTCATAAAAATGTAGCCCGATAATACTCGTTGTCAGGTGTCCGCATATCTCGGCTTCGTAACCAACCTCACGTCGCTTAGTGTACTGCATGGTGTCTCGGAAAAACGCGCCGACTTCCCAGCACAACTGCAGGAAAGATAATTTTAAATATAAACAATATCGATATTATTCAACTTTCAAATTACGTTTCCTTTTAGCAACGTCCATTATGTTTACAAACAATAGACATATAAAATACTATACGAAACTCTCTTATTTAGTGGATGTCGATGGCTGTTATAATAGTCATTCTTGTGGGGGAGAAAGACAAGTCAGTTTAGCAGGTGCTCAAAGTAGTTCCTTCTCTCGTATTGCTGACATATAGTGCGCTTTATAAATTGTTATGAATGAATGAATGAATGAATGACACCGCTTTCTTCATAACAGCAACCGCTTCGTCGATAAGTCTGCAATACGCCTATCTGTCGATGACACGCAGCCTTAGTCGCTGTCATCGCAGATAAGTGCATTGTGTATACTCATGTGTCTGCACCAAACCCTGAATTCGGTACTCCATCTAAGTCCGAACTGTTAGAAAGCCACTGATCTATAGGAGCGATAACATCCATCGTTTGGTGCTAAAGGGGCTGGACTCTATCACGAGCGCGACGCGCCACTGCTGTCAAAACGGCATAGCATAACGTCTACGTTTATTCAGCTTAATTGTCAGCCGCAAGCCACCACATAAAACATGTATACAGTAGGCTTAATGATTACAAGAAACGAATGGCGATAAAAGTTCGGGACGTTTTAATAGATGTCTTTGTGTAGCAAAAATGGCTATTGATAGGATCGGTAGTGTAGTGTTTGTGTGTGTGTACATACGTATACGTATAAGCCTACGTTCGATTACTAACACACGTATGATACACTTTACTATACATCTAGTTTTATTCTTGACCGCTCACGACGGCTGACTCACGGCTACTGCTACTGCTACTGCTTGCAGCCTTATGCATGCACTATGTATGTATATATCGACCGCTAGGTGGCGTATAGTCAGTCACTACACTACACCCCTTTTTCCTTTGAAATTAAAACAATAAGTCCAACAATAAATTGAACATACAAAGAATTAACGCAAGTGACTTATTGAGTCCAAAAGTACGCTACTTTAAGCATAACTACATTTAGTCACTACATTTCAGTTCTACAAACCAGTCTCTAGTTCACGATGAAGTCCAACAGTCTGTTCGGCAGGCGTCGCAGTCTTTGTGGGTAGCGACGTTGTTGCTGTGGCTGTTGCCGTTGATTTTGCTGTTGATGCCGGATCTGTTGTGGTGTTGTCGCGTCATCATAGTCGTCTTCTTCTTCCTCTCTCACATCGAAGCAAGAGTCTTCATCTTTAAGTTTATTTTACTCATAATGTTTTAACAAGTATTATTGCTCTATAATTGATCGTATCAGATGAGCATGAAATCAGATTATTAAACGAATATGTATGTATATACAGTTGCTTGTAGTGTTTGGGGCAACGTGTATACGTTGCAGTGATTCGAGTGGTCTGTTTTACCCATCTGTCGCTACACTAATGGTAACAGTCTGCCTTTATGCTTACACAGGCATACCTACAGCAGTATCCAACGTATGACCGCCTACATGTGAACTTTTTTCTAGTTCTCCGGTCTGAACACTATTCCGACGTACTTCACTGCTTGACTTTTAAGAATCATCTTAGGAC
>Ga0056116_1000613_pt1 | contig 12437 bp, 9 predicted proteins | sample WorMetOlspDAHAB2_FD_67352 | JGI IMG/M metagenome (GOLD analysis project Ga0056116, IMG submission 67352) | Marine gutless worms symbiont microbial communities from Max Planck institute for Marine Microbiology, Germany - Olavius sp. DAHAB.2 ...
CGCACGCAACACTCGATCGTCGTCCGTCCCACTGCTGTGCGTGCCATTTCGACAGACATCATTTGCCAGACGATCGTTCAGCACTGCCGCACCTCTGACTTGGAACTCACTGCCACCTGCTGTTTTAAACTGTGACTCTCTCTCTACTTTCAAATCCAGACTTAAAACTCATCTGTTTTCTACTGCTTTCTGCTAACTATTCTACCTATCTGTTCCGCCAGCGCCTCTGTAGCCGCCTAACGGCATCATGGCGCTATATAAATTTTGTATTATTATTATTATTATTATTAAACCCAAGGTCCCTTCTAGCAGTCACTGTGGCTGCAAAGAGCAAAACAGCAAGGTGAACAAAAAGTACCTGAATGGTGTGCTTGAGACGATGGACCTTGTTGCGCGATTCCAATCGGTTGTGATAGATCGACTGCTCTTTCTCATCCAAGTTCTGCTCGGTGCGCAACAGCTGCGCCTCAAGTCGTGTCGCCTTCTTCTGCGCAGCTTCCAGCTGACGCATGGCCGTAGCCTCACTGAAATGCAGCTGCACTATGTGGCGATGTAACTTCCCTGCAAGTCACACACACGGCCACACGCCAGTTCAATACTCCTCAAGCTTAAAACTGATAATTTTGTGCGTACAAGTGAGCGAATAGAGTTTAACGCCCCACCTGACACAATATAGGTTATTTTAGAGGAAGAATAATTATATGTTTAAAACATTAAAGGTATATGTAAAGGCAAGGTTCAGTTATATAGCGTAACAACTGCTACCTCAGCGGCGCTGCCATCACACACAGAGCCAGCGTACAGCCTAGGCCACAGTCCAAGCCCACAGTCACTGACTTTGGCCTTAGTGAATTAGATTTAACCAATGCTGTAGATATAATACTTAAGAAGCAGCCGTGTCTTAGTGGCAAATGACACATTTCTACCCAGAAAACCCAGATTCAAATTCCGCCATCATCTGTAGAAAGTCACTGGTAACAGCAGCAAATTAAAAAGTCAAAAATGACTTTTGACATGATGGCCACTCCCACTGTCCACTGCTAGTATGCACAGCTGCTAACCTAAGAGACCTGAGTTCAACTTCTGCTGTCATCCATAAAAAGTTACTGGTGACAATAGGAAGGCGGAAATGGCAAAAAATTGCCACAGTGTGACAGTAAAATTTAACCCCATCCCATCTCACAGCCATTGTGTTATAAGCTCTAATCACAGTTTGCTAACGTCTTTATTTCCAATTATACTGATGATGATAATAACCTAGTAGTAGATAAACTGAAATTGCAAACGACTTAGCTGTTATGAACTATCAGCGACAGATATATAGGAAACAAATCAAAATTAACCGATGACAGTTTTCTCGTTGCTCTGAGCTTGAAAATCAACAAGTTGTTGCCTCAGCGAAGTCAACTCTTTATCGCGTGAATCTTGCTGCATTTGTATCGCTTGGACTTGTGACGTTGCTATCTCCGACACTTGCTGCAATGGCAAAGCTTCATTCCAGGGATTGCTAGGTACATATTTTATCGAGTTTATTTACTCTCTGCAGACTTAAATAAATACATACTGGCTTACATGAACAAAATGGTTCACATGTTCTTCTTTGAAAAAATTTTGCCCAGCAAGGTGAGCACGAAAAATAGGACAGCATACAAATTAAGAGTAGTAGTCTTCTTGTCTTTTTCTATAAACAATTAACATTATTTTTACTAAATATTTGTGTTTATTGCCCTGTTACAGCTTAAGACCACAGCAAATCATAGCAAACAATGTCACATTAAATAACTGCAAAAGTTTTATTAAAACACTGACTGTTGGAAATTCGCCAACTAACCTTCAATTTTGAAACCTCCTCCTTCAGCAATGCTTCAGATTTCTCAAGATCAGCTATGCGTTTTCTATCTAAATCGCGGACTTTCTTTGGAACGCAACCTACAGTCGCACCAACCAATGGCTAGACAATCAACAGAAGAGCGAAATTTAGCAAACACATCCAGGTCCTAGCAATGAAAACCAAAGTAAGACATAGAAACAATAGCAAATGCCTCTCAAAAGCATATGACAGTATAGAACTATAGCGACAAACAAAGATGCATACATGCCACAGAAATATCTGCAAAATAGCAAAAAAATAGCAAATGCATGTTTACCACAGTTGACTACAGTTCAAAAGTACACATCAATAAATAACAAGCACTCAGTGGAAAAAGCACAAAAAGACATCAAACGCAGCTTAATGTGATTTACAGGATAAAGAATGATAACGACACAACATAACTCTTTACTGACTTGCAAGTTCATCGCGAAGCTCGCATTCCACTTTCTGCATTCTGAGGTTGAGTCGTGTCAACTGTTGCAGTCAAACAGTTTTCACGTCAAAGTAACCACTAACCATTAACGACAAAATTCAAACGCGATGAGAATCAGATATTCTGAACTAATTGACAATGATTGATCTATATAGATCAGCATTCTACGACTGATAACTTGAAAAAAATAATTTTAAAATTTAATGTTTGCCACAGCACCTTGCACTAAACACAGTCGACACATTATACTGAAATGTAACAGTAACTAGTAGCAGCATTAGCAGTAGTCGTAATAGCATAAATAGCATGCACGTGTATACTCCACCATGAGATTTAAACTTCACACTTGCTGTCATTAAAATACAAATGATTCAATGATTGTCACTCACTACCATAGTTAGTTAACTAGTTAATAAAATTATTTAACACAAAAAGTCACATAGTGCTAGGTGCTCGTAAAGCTGGTGGGAGACAGTCCCACAGAGGTGTTCCAGCTGCAGCAAAAGTTCTGTCGCCGAAAGTGTTGTGTGTACCGAACAGTGCACGTCCTGTCGGCTGTTGATCTAAGCTGCTGACAACGACCTAATGATATGAGGTGAACATCGTCAGCTGGACATGGACAACACCGGTTATTATGAACTGCACTCGGGGGTGGAGTGCAGCTGGCATAACACTGGTCTGATGCAGTATCGCCAGAGATTGCAACCTAATAATTGCTGTTAGTAGCAAGCACTCACTGCTGCTTCACAGACGCCATACTGTAAATACTGAACAAGAAATCGCATACAGATGTGGTATGAACCTCTGCAAACTTATGTTCGAGCTCAAAGTTGCGGTCTTCAAGTTGTCGGAAGAGTGCTTTCTGTTGTTCGTACATACATGATGCATGCTCAGCGCGCTGTCGCTCGTTCAGTTCCTTCATCTCAAGTGTCGTCAATCTGTGAGCGACCGAGATTAGTTCATTGTCCTCGAGGTCCTGGGACCTAGCTTCACCTATTTGGATTTAATACATAACAAAGACACCATCAAAAAGCTTTATTCTAAGTGAATTACATTCAACATACATTGGATTATACACTTGCACCTGTTTTATGAAATAAATAAACAATGAAGAAAACACTTTAAAGTAATACAGGTTCAATGCATCACTGGATATAGCTATTATAAATTGTGCTTACATGTTGGAAGCTACATTAAGTGAGTAAGTAGAATTTAACGTTTCTCCTGACACAGTTGTGAGGTGAAACATGTGCCTGACATCATGCCTAGTATCGTCAACAGATATAATTATTCCATGTGAGATCCTCCATTTGGAAGACCAATAGTTTGTACTGTAAGATGTCGTACCATTTTGAGGCCAAGAATCAAAATCATCACAAATTATTAAGGGCCAGTCATGAAATGGCTATAAGCACTAAATTACATCAATTATATTACTAATTTCAGGCACACATTCCAGTTCAACATTATCACTGTGAGCAACATGAAATATGCAAGAGTTACCAACACATACTATGAAGTGCCTAATGCCACCTAGCACTAACCATCTCAGAACATAATGTTCAAGTTCAGGTAATATCAGCAAGATTAACAGAATTACATGTACAATGCAAATACATAACAACCTGAACTGGAGAAAGTCTATATCCTTGCATGTGAAAATACTTTTAAAGTTTATATATCAATATTTATGTTACATGTTGTTGAGAATGACAAAATCAGGAATTAGAAGAAAATTGTGCACATACACACATGCACACAGATACACTTGTCAGCATGTTATTACAATAAATACAAAAAATAAGTAAATTGCAACATATATAGCAGCACAGCTACCTTGTTTGCGCATTCGTTCAAATGCAGCTTCAAGGGTATGCAGTTTTTCCTTCTCAAGTGACAACTCTTTAGTCAACACATTGTTCTCATCTTGCAGCCTCTTCACTTCGGACTATCACAAACATACAGCATAATAATCACAACGGTGGCTATAATTAAGTTTTATAGACGTAACATGTATGTCACGCAACCCAAGTCCTCTGTTAAACAGTTGTGCATGCAGCGTGTGCATGAATCGCATGACATCAGCCACTCAACGAATAAACACAAAATTACATCAGCTAAGAGTTAGCCACTACCCGTGTCAAGTGTGCCCACTGCCCAGCTATGTGGGATGTCCACTTAGAACAGTACCCATCCCATACGTGACCAGTATCCTTAGGCTCAAGTGGCAAAAAATATTTTCAAAAGGATCGCAGTTGGCATTGAAACTGATACCTCGTAAGAATTGCATCATGACCATCGAGGCTATTTGAAAGCACATAAGTGAGCAAAAGTGAGCTATGGTGAAAAATGAATACGTGAGGATGTACAAACCAAATTATTCCGTGCATCTCAAAGCTACAGCATGCCTAAGTTGATAAGAATTTCTGGAGACACAGTGTACAATCTTTCCACAATGTAAACATCCACACAGTGTACAATTATTCCACAATGGAAACATCCACCTGATATCCAGATGCTTCCTCCTTGAATGCAACGAGCGACTTTGTGCTTTCCAGCTTGTCCCGATACTTCTCCGTCAACTCCGTGTACTGCTTATTGGCAAGTTCCAGCTCTGAAGCCGGCACTGAATCATCAAGTGCCTTCTGCAGCGCTGCTATCTTGAACGAAGCCATATCCTGTCAAAATACATATGTCAATGCTAATGCTACGATTTGCACAGCACGTCATCAGAAACTCCCTGACGAGCTCAGTATGCCAGTACCATGCGAACAGGAACGTTTTAGCAAACACCTGAAACAAGCTTCAGTGACATTTGGATTCCAGACAGGGTAGATTGTTGCATGCGTGGATTCTGATATTTAGACAGACCTATTATGACGTTTTATATACGAGTCTGGCGGTCAAATGCGTCGAGTCATATATCATTTGCTTATCAGCAACAAGGACCAATGTAGTGCACGAGCTAAATTTCGAGGAGATAGTCCACTAAGACAGCATACCAATGACTTCTGACTGACTAATAGCATCCCCAGTCAATGACAGCAAACTATCTAGTTAATCTTAACTCACAAACATAATACACTGTACCTACTTAGTCATTAAATACGATGCACATGTATAAAAGTGACTAGACAGGTTTATTCATTATAAGTAATAGTTCAAGTTTACTCTTTATAACTAAGAGTTCAAGTCTTTTGGTCAATGGTGAAGTATACAGTTGTCAAATCAGACAGACTTTAAACCAAAAAACATAATCCAGAGTAAGTTTACATTTTAAAACACAACCTTGTATCGTTGCAGATAACCAAGCCTCTCCGCTATCGCCTTTTCCATTGCAATGATGTCTTTTCTTGCACGACAGTTTTCCTTAATGATAAAATACAAAATGAACGGCATCACATTTGAACATCATCAGGGACAATGAATTACGAAAAAATGCGTATAGTATTCTAAAGATATCTCAAGAATAATCGTATATAAATAATAAAACTGTGTTAAAGGCAAAATGCAACTTTCAGTTAATGACCCTCATTGACTCATTATGAATACCACAATTTGGTGCCCAGTTTAAAATTTTAATATAATGAAAATAGGGTAAAACTTGGATTAATTAAACATCATAAAAAGTACAAGAACAATAACAAATTGTGTTGCATGTTACTTTTGTTGCAATGTTGTACACGAAATACAACAATATCTGTGCATGCATGCCACCTGTCTTAGGCCAGTCTCCGTTTGCTGCGCGATTGTGTATTTGCGAGACAGAATCTTCTCATTGACCCGCAGAACGGTGACAGTGCGAGTCATCTCCACCAGGCGGCGCCTCACCTCAACCTCATCGCAAGCCAATGTGTCCAGTAACCTCTGCATGTATAAACACACTTTAACTGCGTAATCACCTTAATCACTCCACCATCAATACTAGTCTCTCATCATCGACAGGAAAGGGTGGCCAGCCAACTAAAATAAACTGGACAAAGACTGCTTACCACAGACATGTTTAGTGCTGACACACAGACATAAACCGTTCTGTGGTTATGGGTTGAGCATTGGGCCTATTAAAGGCCTCAGCTTGTGGTTGCCAAGTAGTTGGTCATCCCCCAAAAGCCAATATCATAGTCATTGTCAGAAATTTTAACGAAATAAGATCAGCACATAGTCCACAAGGCAAGTGGTTGCATGCCGGATTAGTCCTGGAAAACGAATGTGGAAAAGGCGATTTTTCAGAGGCTTCCATGAGTGACCACTTTAACATAGATGGCAAAAGAAGATTATCATCACTGTTCAACTCACAGTATCCGATTTGCTCAAACTCAGCATGAGGCAGTTTTTAACAGTGAAAATATCCAGATGTACAACTACTCTCTATGCAGTACATGCTTTAGAACATTAGTGCACTACAGAAATTCATTAAACAGCATGTATTTCTGTGCATGCTGCTATGCAAACGTGATTATTCATATCATCACCATTATTATTCATATTATTATTAGTAGTATTATTAATGCTGTTATTATTGGTTGTCAGCGCAACAGGAACACCAACGTTGAACTCTTTAATCTTGACATCATCTTCCTCCTTCTGACCAAATGCATCAGACAACTGATCTTTGACAGTCTTCAAATCATTTTCCCATTTCTACAAACAAAGGGTCAAACACCAAAACACTTCAAATATTATGAATTCTAAACAACTGACTGACTTATAACATAATTCAAGCAATATCAACACATCAACTATTAAATGTCAATGAGATATCCACAACAGTATTAGAAATACATAACAAACAATGTAATCAACGTCCTTGGCTTGATACATAAAAAGTACTAAAGAGCATCTACCAACATTACCATGTGACTTCTTTGTATTATTGAAAGAGCTACAACATAATCACCTGAATAAATCTCCTCTTTCCAAAGAGATCACCAAAAACTGAATGATTAATACAATACTTAATAGAAATTACAAGAGACCTTCTTTTCTTCGGCATACTCCTGATAGAGGAGACCCTGCTGGTGTCTTATCACAGCAAACTTGCGTCTGTAGTTCTCCAGCGATGTCTCCATCTTTTCCGTCATTTTCTCACGGCTAGACAGTTCCTGACACATATTCATTCACCAGTTATCAAATACAGTGGTCACAACAGTAGATCTACTCTGTTTACTGTGCTTCTAAAAAGGTCACATTACAAATTCAAATATGCAACCTTCGTGTTGAAAACTTGGACATACTAAATGGCCTATAGGGAAAAAACTAAAAAATTCTGCACTCAGTATGCATCGTGACTATAAACGGGTTATATTATTTAATACTGCCATCAAGTAATTGTAAACAAAACTGTAACATAAACACTGTAATGACTGCACAGTCCAAGTTTTCCTACTTTCGCTGCCTTTGTAACTTACTTATCATGCTAAATTATAATTTTTTAAAGACATGATACAGCCTTCTTGCACCGATCTTATTATGCTGTCAATATAGCCTTCTGGTACCAAAACTGTCTTTAAATCAATCGATCAATCTTGCTAGGTCTGTCAATTCATACAGTCTTCAGTTCACCAGAGCTACCTTCACGTAATCTTTCACTTGTGACATGGTGTAGCAATGCCGTTTCTGATCTCTAAGTTGGAGCAGTGAGCTCCACATCAGTAACAAACAGCAGTCACCTGTAGTGCCACAACGAGATGCTCATTAAGACTGGCAATGACATCCGCGCTTGACAGAGGCATGCCTTCTGGCAGCTGCAGCATCTGGTATGTTCCGCCGGGACCACCTTCACGATAACATTTCACCTCGTCTTCCAAACCTTCCAACTGCATCATAAACAAGCCACACGCACAGGCATAACACTGAATCACAAATTGTATGATACACCAAGTACATCATAATATTGTTGTGACACACACAATGAATCACTACTTAGACACAACCCCAATTATGACGATGAGACAAGCAAACGAACACAGCCAAACTGTCTAGTTGTGTAACTTGGGCCAACAGCCGGTCAAAAGTAAAAGCTATGGTGCACAACAGAGCCAGAGCTCAAACTCACAACAAAGAAATTGAACAATGAACTATTCACAAATGAAACCATTCGTAACAAACTTTTACAGAACAGACAAAGAAAATTCAGAGACTAACTACAACTGGGCAACATAACATAAAACTGCAACTCTCTCTCTACTTTCAAATCCAGACTTAAAACTCATCTGTTTTCTACTGCTTTCTGTTAACTACTCTACCTACCTCTTCCGCCAGCGCCTCTGTAGCCGCCTAACGGCATTATGGTGTTTTATAAATTTTGTATTATTATTATTATTATTATTATTTAGATATAAAAGCACATTCGTCTCAGTGTCAAAATCCACCTAAGAGACAAGCAGCCAAACGGACAAAAAAACAAGTCAGACACAAAAGACAAACAGACAAACATACAACTGGACATGTCTGTAGTGTCCATTTTTTGTCTTTTGTGTCTGTCTTTTTGTCTGTTCGTCTCTTACATGGAGTTTGTCACTTACTGTCCAGCATACAATATTTGTTCTACCAAATCGGTTTCGTGGTGGCAAGTGGAAACGTGCCTTGTAGTTAGCTTTGTTCAAGTTCTCCTGAGCTTTAGCTGCCTCAAAGCGCACTTCATGCAGCTCACTTCTCAACTCCTCATTCCGTCCAGTCAAGTTGTCCACCTGAGCCTTGAGCACCACTGCCATGTCGTAACGGCCGACTGCATTCCGAGTGTTCACCATCTGTCAAATCAACGCATTTCTCTTACAACTACTGCCGCAAAACTGTCATTCTCATACTGTTCGTACTACTGAACAACTGATGTGTACACTACCTAATTATATAAAAACGAGTCACACTATCAATACTGACATTACAGCAAGTTTTCATCACATAACAGCTAAAATGGCTATCTAGTGTGTTTGTGTTTTATATACACCAGCTCGATTTTATCGTTTTTCTCTATGCTACAATGCGGTCACTGTCTTGGGTACCTTCACCCGCAGAACCCACAAGGATGACATGTAGCCATTCCAGCATTTGTTCTAGTTTTAAACTTAAGTTTTTAGCCTCTGGATCTCTATACTACCGAGGGCAAATTAAAAAACTGGAAGCTATTATTATTAGTATTATGGCTGCAAATCTAAATTGATTGACTGATTTGGGTTTAACGGCACTTTCAGCACAAGAAGGCGGGCTATACCGTGCCTTTAAAATTATAGTTTAGTTAAAAGGTAGATATCAGTGAGACAGTTTAAAACTATTACATTTTGGAGCATGCAATAATATGTGTGAAAGATGACAGTTACATGGTGTGCAAATATTTAAAAAAATAGTCAGTGAATGCAATTCCAGGCTAATCATTATAATCAATTAAATTTTAAGGTACTTGTTTTTCCATGATCACAAAGTTACAATAATGCTACTGCAATCAACAGTGATATCTCAATTTAATAAAAATAAACACAATATTTAACTCAAAACTTTTCAAACTATGTGCTTGCTGTTTGGACATAGGCAGCAATAAGCAGCATAGAGTAGCACATAAAGAGACCTCGAGATATTTTTCTAATGCAGGACACTGCCACTGTCCACCGTCAGACCTTCTACCAGCAGACACTGCATAACAGAGACAGATCTCACAAATGTGAATCAAACGTAGTTTTATAGTAACTATCACATTAAAAATTACTTTTCTATCCAATGATGTGCCCTACATCGACAATGTTCTTGTGACTGCATAGGCTGTAAGAAATGTGCGTTAAATGGCTTGTGTGAGGAAAAATGTCAAAAAAGTAACCACACACATCACTAGCAATCGTCAAAAGGTTTCTTGGAAATCTTCCCAAGACTGCGTGAAAAATCAAAGCCGTTTGTCTGCCAATATTAACAAAATCTTTTTCTCATAATCTTTCAGATGAGCGTTCATCACATCGACAGTGCTAGACGCATGTTTCCACTGCGGGTTTCAGCTTGTGCTGGCCAGCAACCAAGTCAACCAACCCCACGCCCACCAACACCAAAACCTTGGTACCCGACTGCTATACTCACTACTCAAAAAAGTTACATCAGTGAATACACTTAGCAACTTACTCTGGTCACGGAGTTCACGCAACGCTTGTTCCAATGCCCGATTTTCTGTCTCCAGCTCACTGTTCTTTGCCTTGGTACTCACGCCGTCTTCCTTCACTACATCCAGCTCCTTCACCAATCGGTCACGCTCAGAAGCAAGCAGCTTGTTCTGTGTAAACCATAAACACATTACAACTGATTTTTGTGTTGTCATAATGCTCAGATGTGACATGATGCAATGGTCAATGATGTACATAATGATTAAAAAAACTAACTAAGATAGCTGTTACAACTTACAAGGTAAGATCCTTAACCAGAAATCTAGGCCTTTCATACACAGCACAGGATTTACCTTTACTTAGCAAAACTGTTGCACTACATGACTTTTTCGACTAACAAACCTTGCGAGTAACGTCATCTGCATGAGTTGCTGTGTCCCTAGCATCAGCAACATCATGAGTCCGTTTGACTGTAAACAGGTCATCGGATATCACGCTGTCAACAGGTAAGTCTCTGCACAAATGACAAATGACCCATCCCATCAATACTTGAGCGGCTGTAGCAATCTTCACAATGCATCTGATGATGAGTAAATCAAATAGTGAACACACAAGAAGGCAGATTCCCCGAAAAGTCAGTGAACTCCTGCAGCACAGTTTTTTCTCATAACTGCAACAACGGTTTATAAGTTTCGGGGACATCGTGTAAACGCAGCCGTTCGAGACTTCAGTGTTGAGTGACGATGAATGTTGTGAATGTATTGCAGAACGGTTTTCCAGGTAGTTTGCCAATGTTACGAAGAGTGAATTACCTCTCTCCAGGAGGCTGCACCTAACTGTCTACATCGAGAGATGCTCTGACTGCGACTACCCAGGAGGGCCAAACAATCCAGCTTATATCTCAGTGGCAATCTAGCTGGAACTGCTATGGTAAAACAGTACAGTTACTCCAGTCCTGAGTCTTCCCACCTTTTCTTCTCCTTTTCAAGGTACTGTTGTGTTCTGGATGAAAGATGACAATTTATCAGAAAGTAACATCAACGACAAACGAAAAATGAACAGTCGTACAAGCAGTAATCTCACACCAGTAACAGACCTCTTATCACTGGCAGGTTAGTACTTCTGTTCTCACAAAGACAGTTCAATTTGCATGGGGCAGCTGGCTGGTTGGCACGTAATGGCATTTTAGCACAATTCAAATGAGATGAACATGAGCAGCATACCCACGATGTCCCGATGCCTTGACAAGATCCCGAATTTGCATTTTGAGTCTGATCCGTTCTTCTTCCAACCCTTCAATCTACAGCAGCATAAGCAACAAATCAGCTATCGGGCAGAATATAACACATATGTTTATATGCGCACTATCATGCCACAGTATGACACAAGAAACAAAATGAGCAAACTGAATTTATCAGCAAATGAAGCTCAAAAGCATGTGGGTGATAAAATTCAGTTATGCTAGCAAGATGCTTTCATTATTTATTATCCATCGAAAACTGTAGCTACAGATAGGATATAGCAAATAAGGCGAAAAATAATTATGACAAAAAATACTCACGCAAAAATACAAAAGTGTCACTAAACAAAAGTCTGGTTCTGAAGTTTCTATTTTCAAACAACATGACACACGGCAGTTGAAATCAGAATCAATTTAAATGCCACGAACAGTGGCAATCTGGCATTATGCACTCAGTTTTTTGTGGCAGATGCCCAGCTTACCTGACCGCCACTGTGAAGTCGCTTAATGCCAGCCGACCACACCTGGGTCAACGTCTGAGGTTAACGACGTCGACTGACTCATCACTATTGCAGCTACGTACCAAGTTTGGAGAGCATGTTTTCTCGCACGCCGGTCCCACTGCATGGAACTCATCGCCCGAACATGTCCGTGCTGTACCTGACATTCGTGTTTTTAGGATACTGCTTTTAACGTACACTGACATTCTGGTTTTTAGTATGTGACTCTTGGAATGCATCTATGTTCAGCATTTAACAGGTGCACTACACATGCACTGGATGAGGACAACGATGATGATGATGATGATGATGA